>Ga0256837_1000068_pt1 | contig 93794 bp, 107 predicted proteins | sample 4562384metaG_FD_185976 | JGI IMG/M metagenome (GOLD analysis project Ga0256837, IMG submission 185976) | Hydrothermal vent microbial communities from Guaymas Basin, Mexico - 4561-384 | ecosystem: Environmental > Aquatic > Marine > Hydrothermal vents | place: Mexico: Guaymas Basin | collected...
GATACTTTAGCTCGATTTATAGATAGTAAAACTATCCTCTATGTGCAGTGTGAAGATAGAGAGGATGAGCATTATAGAGAGTTACAACTGATGGAAAAAGAGCTAGAACTGTTTGCACAAGAGTATAATTTAACTCTTATATCTCTTCCTATGAGTGAAGCTATCTATTTTGAGGGGGAGAGGTTACCAGCTACCTATGCAAACTTTCTTTTTATAAATGGAGCAGTTCTTGTTCCAACGTATGGAGTAAAAGAGGATGAAAAAGCTCTCAATATCTTTAGAGAAATTTTTAAAGATAGAGATATAATAGGGATAGATTGTCAAACTCTTATTAAACAGCATGGTTCATTGCATTGTGTGACTATGAACTTTGCCTAACACTTCTTTAACACTAGAGTGTTACAATCATATAAATCTGTTTTAGGAACTTTTACTATGATGAAATTTTTACTCTTATCTCTCCTTTTCTTAAACTCTTTAAATGCAACAGATATTGAAACTCTTATCTCTCAGATTAAAGTGGCAAAGCCTGAACAGAAAAGGGTTTTGATAAATAGATTAAAATCAAAATTAAAGCATACACATAACAGAAAAAGATTGAGTGTTATTAAGCGATTACGTTTACATCGGAAGCTAAACAGAGGTAATAATACTCAACATTCACAAACTTCTCAACAAAAAAAACAATATAATCATAGATGAAACAATTTTTACTCTTATTACTTTTACTAGTGCATCTTTATGCTATTGATAACGATTTTGATGGAGTGGAGGATGGTATAGATAGATGTTTAGACTCATCATTTGAAGATTTAGTTGGTGTAGATGGTTGTGCAATATCTGATAACTATATAGGTGAGTTTAATCTTGAATCTAACTATTTTGATGAGTATATAAATCTATATTTTGATTATAGTTATGATAACTATCTGTTCTCATTTGAACAGAGATATATGAAGATAAGAATTATCTTTATTTAGGGTATAGACTCTTTTTTAAAAAATCAGTTTTGGATAATTATATAGGAACTACTATCGATACAACCTCCTTTTCTTCAACTTTTACCTATCTTCAAAATGAGACAATAAACTATTTAATGTCACTCTCCTATATTTTAGATGAGAAAGATTATTGTAGTTTTTCTACTGGGGTAACATATAGTGGTTTGAACTATAATTTAGCATTAAACTATCTAAACAGTGGAGATACTCTAAAGTTTATTGATCAATAGCAATCGATAAACATTGTCGGAACATACTCATTTTTAAATAATTATTATCTCAAAATAGGGTATGACAAATCTATATTAAGTTTTAAAGAGGAAAATATATATCGGTATAGGAGTTAGTTTTGAATAAAATATTATTACTAGAAGATGACCCTCTTTTAGGAAAAACTCTTAAAAAGTTTTTAGAAAAAAATGGTTTTGAAGTTGTTTGGGCAAAAAATGGAGAGGAGGCTGAAACATTTTCCTATAATGAAACTTTTTTACTCTATCTTTTTGATATTAATGTTCCACTCTATAATGGAGATGACCTTCTCCTTGATTTAAGAGATTCTGGCGACAGAACACCCTGCTTACTTATAAGTGCCTTGATAGATATAAAATCGATTACAAAAGGGTTTCAAAGTGGAGCAGATGATTATATAAAAAAACCGTTTAACCCTCAAGAACTTCTTGTTCGTATTCAGGCCAAAACAGCGATGTTGCAGGAGAGTATAAAGTATGGTGGGTATGAACTCTTTTTAACAACTCAAAATATTACCTATAAAGGGGAGGAGTATCTTTTATCTCATACTCAAAAAAATATTTTTATAGCTCTTTTAAAAAACTACCCAAATTTAGTGGTAAAAGAGGAACTTTTACTATTTTTAGAATCACAAAACAGTTTAGCATTACGAGTGAATATTACAAAATTAAAACAGAAACTTGCCGTAGATATTCAAAATGTTAGAGGAGTTGGCTATAAACTTGCCTAGTTTTCAAAAAGAGTCCTTTTTAAAAAGTTTTTTACTCTTTTTTATCGTTATTGAGATATTTCTACTTTTTATCTTTTATGGTTATACAAAACTTGAAGAGCATCATCTAAAACTCAATATTTTTTTAGAGATGAAAAATTATAGTTACGATTTTTCAAATAGTAAATTTGATATGGATATAGAGGAGAACAGCTCTCAAAAACTGTATGAACTACAAGAAAACAAGGACTTTTTATAGAGTTTCTACTCCTCTCTTTTGTAGCCCTTATCATTTCACTTCTTTTTACTATATACTCACTCTATCCATTACAAAAATCATATACTATTTTACAAGAGTTTATGAAAGATATTATCCACGATATAAATACCCCTATAAGTTCTATAAAACTCAACCTTACACTTATAGAAAAGCAAGATGATGAACTCAAGGCGATAGCACAAAGTGTTAATACTTTGGAGATGTTACATAAAAATCTTGACAACTATCTCAACAACACAACATTAACAGTTCAAGGGTGTGAAATAGAGGATATTTTGATGCAACAGATTATCTTTTTTCAAGATTTGTATGATTGGTTAGAGTGGGATATATCTATAACCAACCAAACTATTATGACCGATAGATATATTTTTAGTAGAGTTATCTATAATATTATTCATAATGCTTGTAAATATAATAGAAGTGATGGTTTTATAAAGATAAAGTATGAAAATAGTAGTCTAAAGATTACAAATAGTAGTTATGGTTTAAAAAATCCTCAAAAAGTTTTTAACAGGTTTTATAAAGAGAGTGATAGAGGTTTAGGGATAGGTCTTCATATAGTCTCAAAACTTTTAAATGACTTAGAGTATAGGTATAGTTTTGAGGTTTCTGAAAAAGATGATGTTTGTTTTTGGATTTTAGTTAAGTTTTAATCTTGATTACTGCACACATTTTTATCCCTTTGAATCTCTCTTTATCTATCATATTGTAGTATAATTTTCTTTATGAAAAAAACAAATATTTTAAAACAGATTCCAAAGAACTTACAAGAGGAGATATTTGAAAAAATCATCTCTACAAAAAATATCAAAATAGAAAGAATAATCTCCTACGGTCACACCTCTCCAAAATCTGGGTGGTATGAACAAGATGAAAATGAGTGGGTGATTGTTTTAGAGGGGGAAGCAGTTTTAAGTTTTGAAGAAGAGAAAGATATTCACTTAAAAGAGGGAGATTATATAAATATCCCTGCCTTTAAAAAACATAAAGTAAAATGGACAAAACCTCAACATAAAACAGTTTGGTTAGCTATTTTTTACTAAAACTTAAAATCTAAATTAGTATAAAAATATCGCCCAACCTCATTCATCAACATAATATCCCCTTCACCAGAAGTTACTAAAATAAGGTCTGCATAACTATTTGATGTTATATAAGTTTTATCTAAAAGATTATTCACACCTAAAGTAAGCATAAAACCTTTTTCAACTCTATGTTGTAATTTCATATTGAGAACACTCCAACCAGCTATCTCTTGCTCTCCATTAACACTATCTATATTTTTCCATCTATCAGATGCTTTGAGTTCAAGAGTGGCTATACTCTCATTTGCATATTCATAGTTAAGTGATATGTTGGCACGAAGAGGTATCATATCTGCTAAATCTTTATCTTCACCTGCTGTTACATTATCTTTTATTCCTCGTTTATACGATGCACTCATATCTATGCTCATATCATCTGTTGCATAGTATGTTCCTGTTATCTCTGTACCATATACTGTTGCATCTAAATTTACAAAGTTATTCTTCTTTAAGTTCTTTTCATAATAGATATAATCATTAAATTTTGAGTAGAAACCTTTGATTTTAAAAGAGAACATATCGTAGTTAGCTTCATATCCAAAATCTAGTTCTGTATTTGTTATCTCTTTTAAATTATCTGTACCTGTTACTTTTATAGTTCCAGCAGGAGTGTTTTGTTTAAAGTAAAGTTCTCTTCCATCAGGAACACGTGAAGCATGCCCTACTCCGAAAAATATTTTATCCTCTTCACTCATAGCATAAGATGTAAAAAGATTAAGATTAACACCATTATAGTCACTATTTTTCATCGTTGTATCATCTGAACTAATCTCTGTTCTATCGTAACGTCCACCCAAAGAGAGAGAAAAATTTCCAAACTCTTTATCTACTTTTGTAAATAATGCTATATTTTTTGTTAAAGAGTTATCTATACTTTTTGTTGTTAAATTAGCTTTTTGAACTAACTTACCATCACTATAATAAGTTCCATCCCAAGTTCGTTTACTTGTATCTAATCCTACTAAAATTTGATACTCATCTAACTCTACAAAGTTTTTTAGTTTAACACCCTGCATCGTTGTTTGAAGTTGGTGTGTTTTGATAGGAGCTGTTTGAGATGATGTTCTATAATCTGTTCCCATAGGATGGTCTACATCAGAGTAGTAGTATTGTAAATTAAGTTTTTTATAGTTATCGGAAATATCCAAAAGAGTATATCCTATACTATAAATATTGGAATTATCATAGATTGCATCCATTTTAGAGTTTGGATATAGTATATTATCACTTCTATTTGCAGTATAACTTAAAGCAAGTTTTTGGTTATCTGTTAAGTTTATATATGCTTTTGTCATAACACTTTTTTTAGTATATGCTTTCATAGATTTATACTTATCTTGAAGCATATTTACACTTTCACCATTACCATCTTTATATTGAGAAGAGGATTCTCTTGATGCTGTTACTAACATTTTTACAAAATTATTTCCACCACTAACAGTTGCTCCAATCTTAACATAGTTAAAACTTCCCGTAGCAAAATTTAGTTCCCCTTGCGTTTTTTGAGAGGGAGCTTTTGTCTTTATCTTTACACCACCACTTAAAACACCAAAAGTTTCCACATCATAAGGACCCTCTATAACCTCAATAGAACTAATCTGATTTGCTAAAACATGAGATACAGGAGGGTCCATTCTATTTGGACAAGCACCACACACTTTTGTTCCATCTACCTCAATAGATATATTATCTCTTTTTTGACCTCGAATATATATATCGTTAGCAATACCACTTCTACGGTTCATATCTATACTAGGAACACCATCACTTAAAGCATCAGCCAAATCAGCAGATGTTTTTGCTTTTTGACTTATCTCTGTTAGGATAGTAGACTCTACATTTATAGACTCTAACATAATTTCTGAAGCATTGAGAGCTAGAAAAGAGCAAAGAGATAAAGAGATAAACTTATTCATAAAAACTGCCTTATTATTTTATTAAAATAATAGTATAAAAGTGTTAGTTTAACATTAATTAAAAAATCTCAATCTTACAATGCAGGAGGTCTAGGAGGTTGAAGTTCTGCTTTTACATCTGGTTGAAGAGATTTTGTATCACTAATAGTTTTACTAAGACTACTCACACTATTCGTATCTGAACTTTCATCGGATAAACATCCTGTAAATACTCCAACAAGAATTACAATAAATATATATTTTACATAAAACATTTTTACTCCTTTTTCCTCTATAAAACCCTACGAATTTGCCAAAAATGACTCTTCCAATAGGGGTTCTTGAGTGATGAGATGATAACACCAGTAGATGTTCCACTATGAATAAATCTATCACCCTCTATCATCACTCCACTATGTCTAACATCCCTACCCGTTTTAAACAATATAATATCTCCAGCACGAACACTTTTTTGAGTTACTTTATGCCCTATTTTTGCTTGTTCTCTTGTTGTTCTAGGTATTTTTTTATAAAAAACATTTTTATATACCACTTGAGTAAATCCAGAACAATCTATCCCAAGAAGAGAGTTTCCTCCATATTTATAGGGTGTATCTCTCCATTTTTTAAACTCTTTGTAAAGAGCTTGTGTTACACTATTTTTTGTTTGTGGTTTATAACTTATATCTGCATCTTTTTTTACACTACACCCACTAAACAAAAGAAAAACAACAACTAAAAAAACTATTTTTTTCATAATAATTACGAGTTTGTTTTAACTATTGCATCAGCAAATAAAACACCATCTATTCCTAAAATAGCTAACTCTTCTATCTCTTTCTCTTGTGTTATAAAAACTAATATTTTTGCATCAAAAAGATAATTATCAGCTATACTTTGGGCAACTTTAGCATCTTTTTTTGGAACTATTATATATTTTGCATCTAAAGAGGAAGCGTATATTAAATCTAATATAGTAGAAACTTTTATAGCCATTGGAACTTTATTTAATCGTGCATGTGTGATTATATCTAACTCATCTGCATTGAAATCTACATATATTGTTGATGAAGATGGTGTACAACGAATTGAATCCATATCAAATATATGATAAAAAGAGGGACTTTCTATAAATCTATGTCCAAAAATAATCATTTTGTCTCTCTTAAACACTCATTTGAACAGTAATATTTACCATTACTCAGTATAGAATCATCTATTTCACTATAAATTCCACATATACTACACTCAACCATCTCATTAGCATCTTTCTCTTTTTTAATAGCTTTTGTTTTATCTTTTTTCTTAAAAAATAGAAAATAGATACTAGCAATAACAGCTATAACTAACAATAGTTTTAAAATCATCTACTCCCCCTTCATTAAAAGATAATGTCTATTTTTAGCATGTATAATCTGATGCTCTAAACTCTCAACCTCATCATATACTTTCTCTCCCTTATAAAAAAGAAGTTGAGAATCTTTATCTCTAAAATTTTCACTCAATTTTAAAAGCATTTTTGTATCTGTAACAGCACGTGAAGTTATAATATCAAATATCTGAGGTTGCATATTTTCAACTCGTTTCTTAACAACTGTTACATTCTCAAGTTCTAAATCAGCTTTTACAAACTGTAAAAAACTAGCTCGTTTCATAAGTGGTTCTACTAATGTTACTTTTGTATCTGGAAGAGCTATTGCTAAAATCATACCAGGAAAACCTGCTCCAGTTCCTATATCCATTAAAGTTTTAGTTTGAGGTAAAAAACTTACAGGAAATACTGCATCATATATAAAATGGTCAATAGTATCTTCATCTTTAGCACCTGTCATATTATGAATTTTATTCCATTTGAAAAGATGCTCTTTATATTTTTGTATATTATAAAAAAAGTTGTCTGGTAATGTTATATTGTCTTGAAGAAGTGTGGCTTTTAAGTCCAAAAAATATCCTTTTTTTAAAGGATATTTTATCTAAAGTTTCTAAATAAAACTGTTTATGAAAATAGTTTCTTCATAGCTGTAAAAAATATTTTAAATACACCATGATTTCCGACTAAACTATCTATCAAATCATCATAAGTTGTACTATTTTCTTCTAAATAACCACGAAGATATTTTTCACTCGCTTCCATACCACCTTCAGCTTCTATTTCAATAAGTTTTGCATAGATAGGAGTAATAGCATCAATAGCTTTTTGTGGTGCTGCTTTTCTAAAGGCTGTATAAGAGATAACCTCTCCAGTAATAGAATCTAATTTTGGTTCAAATTCAGTTACAACCCAATAGTAGCTACCATCTTTTGCTAAGTTTTTAACGATAGCCATAATATTTTTACCCTGTTTAATACGGTCCCACATCATTTTAAAAACAACTTTAGGCATATCTGGATGTCGAATAATAGAGTGAGGCTGACCAATAAGTTCAGTCTCAGTATATCCTGAAATCTCTACGAAATAATCATTCCCATACTCAATAATTCCTTGAGCATCTGTTTTAGATACGATATGTTTTGTTGTACTTAATTTTATCTCATTATTAGTAGGTGTCGGTTTTGACATTTTAATAACCTTTATTATAATTTGTAGTTATTATATAGTTTTTTTTATTAAATTTATGTAATAATAAAGTTTATTTTTAAGAAATCAGGATAATTTACAATGGATAAAAATAGAACCCTAGAAGATGTAACAAAAGTAAAAAAATATCATGAAGCACAAATGACAAAAATAGAGAAGCTTTTAGATGGTGGTGAAGTAGAAACACCAACTCCTATTGCAAAAACTCAATGTGTATTTGGAATTTGGTTATATGCTGAAGAGAATCATATAGAAGAGATTGTTGGTGAAAGATTTTATCAAGACCTTGAAATAGCTCATGCTGATTGGCATTTAGAGTATATTAAAATCCATAATATCTTTTTTAGTGACAAGAAAAAAGGTTTCTTTTCTGGTCTTATGGGTGGAAACAAGGTAGACCCTTTAGAGATAGATAAAGCAAAGATGTATTATCATGAATTGCAAGATTATCATAAAAAAGTTTTAGATGCCTTAGCAACTTGTGAAAGACGTATGAATGCTATGTGTGAGACGAAATTTCATTAGTTCTTAAATCCTAAAAAAGATGTCCCATCTCATCTTTTTTAGTTTGAATATAATCTTTATTATATTTGTTTGTTTCCATAATAATAGGAACTCTTTGAACTATCTCTATATCACTAATAGAGTTGATTTTATCGGGATTATTTGTTAAAAGTTTTATTTTTTTAATATTAAAATGGTTTAAAATAAAAGTAACTATCTCATATGTTCTCTCATCAGCACGAAATCCTAACTGATGATTCGCTTCTATCGTATCTGCCCCTTTATCTTGTAAAGAGTAAGCATTTATCTTATTTAAAAGACCAATATTACGACCCTCTTGTCGAAGATAGATAACCATACCATCCGTTTGAGATGCTAACTTTAAGCCATACTCTAACTGGTCTCGACAATCACACTTTAAACTTCCTAAAGCATCCCCCGTTAAACACTCTGAGTGAACTCTTACGATAGGAATCTCTTGGACATTCTCTGTATAGATAACTAAATGCTCTTTTTCGCCCTCTTTAAAGGCTTTCACTTTAAAATCACCAAACTGTGACGGTAAATTTGCAACTTCAGAAATTTGTATATTCATTATTAATCTTTAAGTAGGTAAAATATTTATAAAAATAGATTATAGCTAAAAAATATTATTATATAGGAAATAGAGAAGATGAAAATAGAGTTACAGAGTGGTACACTAGAGATAAATTATAATGAAAAATTAAAAAAATTGGTAGATTTCGGTTCAAGGATTAATAAAAAAAGAGGTTTTCTTTTTGTAAGTAAAATTCTAGGAAAACATCTTCCTACTAAACCATCTTTGATGCAACAAACCTATAAAGATTTAGCTTCACTTCTTCCAAAAGATGATAAGCCAACACTTTTTATAGGTTTTGCTGAAACAGCGACAGCATTAGGACAAGGTGTTTTTGAGGAGGCTGGATTTAAAAATAGTTTTTATATCCACTCTACAAGATTTCAAACATCACAAAAGATACTGCTCTCCTTTTTTGAAGAGCATTGTCATGCTCCGAGTCATATATTTTATGAGCCAAAAGATAAAAAAATTTTAGATATGTTACAAAAGATAGAGCGTGTCATACTTGTAGATGATGAAGTTTCAACAGGAAATACCGCAAATAATCTTGTAAAAGAGCTAAAAAAAGTTATTCCAACAGCAACTGAGTACAATCTTGTAACTATTTTAAATTGGGCAACTAAAGAGTATGAAAACTTTAACTATCTCTCTTTATATAAGGGAAGTTTTTCATTCACTCAAAAAGAGTTAAATTTTAAAACAACCATAGTTTCAGAGCCTCAAGAAGTAGAAAATTTGGATAAAATTATTCCCTATAATTTTGCTAGATATGGAGTTAAAAAATTGCTATTAGATTTTTCTACATATCTTGATTATAAAAAGTTAGTAGGAAAAAAAGTTCTTGTTTTAGGAACAGCTGAGTTTATGTATCCACCCTATCTTTTAGCAAAATATCTTGAAGATAATGGTGTTGAGAGCTACTTTCAAGCGACTACAAGAAGCCCTGTAAATATCGATGGAGCTATCACATCTAAAATAGCCTTTAAAGATAACTATTTCGAAAATATTGATAACTTTTTATATAATGTAACAGACAGAGAATATGATAAGATTTTTATCTGTTATGAGACAACATCTGTTCCTAAAAACTGTGATTTGAAAGAGCAATTAGGTGAACTTTTTGATGTTGAAGAACTATTTTTAGGAGTATAAGATGTTACAACTATTTAAACAAAACAAAAGTTTTTTAACAAGAGCAAAAGAGAATAGTTCTCTTCGATATGTTATTCTTTTTGATGAGATGGGTAGCTATATAGAACTACGCAATACAAAAATGAAACTTATCAAAGATGTAGATTATCGTGTTTATAATGGGCTAGATAGAGAGATTTTACAACTTATGGAACACTCTTTGGAGGATGATTTTTTTACTGTTAGTTGGGAAAATGATTCAGATCATATCTATTTAGATAAATATCCAAAACTTTTTGAACTTTTACAATTAAACAATAAAATTTATACAGAAGATGGAACACAACTGCACCTTCGTGATGGTTTGTTTAACGTAGAGCTAGCAATTACCCCATCAAAAGAGAATTATAAAGTAGAACCCTTTATAGCCACTCAAAATAGTTTCAAATTTATCACATCTTCTTATGCTCTTCTTGAAGATAAGATAGTGAAAATTTCAGATGTTGGTCAAAATTTCAGTAAAGTAGGAGACCTTAAAACTACTATCAAAACAGATAAACTTGAAGAGTTTTTAACTATTGTTTTTACACATTTTGACAATATTAGCATAAATTTTGAGGAGTATAAAACAGAGTTTAAAGAGGAAACACGGCTTATAAAACCAGCACTTATTTTTGAGAAGATAACAGTTGATAATGAGTTAGTTTTAAGAACCTCTGCAACAGTAGGAAAACTCTCCCCTCAATTTTTTAATGATTTTAATATCTCTAAAATAGTGTTACTCAATGAGTTAGAGAAAACTATATCTATCTATGAGTGTGATTTTAGTGATGTTTTTGAGATATACTCAACTGTTTTTTCAAAACTTACCTCTCTCAAACGTACTCTTAAAACTTCTACTTTTAGTGAAGAGGATGGTCTTTTTATTATTGAAGAGGAGCTAAGTAAAGAGTTTATACTCAAAAATCTGCAAACTATTATAACAAAAGCTGAACTTTTTGGAAGTGAAAAATTAAAAGCATATAGATATAATACAGCTAAACCAACACTCAATGTAGCGTTTAAAGATAAGATAGATTTTCTTGAGGGAGATGATGTTACTGTTTCTATCGGTGAAGAGAAATTCAATGTTTTTGATATGATAAATCTCTATAACAAGCACTCCTATATCCCTCTTAACAATGGAGAAAAATCTATTGTAGATAAGGAGTATATCTCTAAACTAGAACGTATCTTTAAAAAAGAGGGAAAAAAGATAAAAGTCTCCTTTTTTGACCTTCCAGAGATAGAGGAGCTAATTCACCAAAAAGAGCAGAAAGTTTTTAAAAATTCAAGAAAATTTTATGAGGGTTTCAACTCTTTAAAAAGCTCAAAATCGAGAATGCCAAAGTTAGTTGATGTAACGATGAGAGATTATCAAAAAGATGGTGTTCGATGGTTGAAATATCTTTATGATAACAATTTTGGAGGATGTTTAGCTGATGATATGGGGTTAGGAAAAACATTACAAACTATCTCTCTACTCTCCTATATCTATCCAAAAACAAAACAACCCTCTTTAGTTGTTATGCCAAAAAGTCTTTTAAGTAACTGGCAAAGAGAGATTGAGAGATTTAATCCAAACCTATCATTTTATCTCTATTATGGAACGCAAAGAGAGAGTGAAAACTTTCAAAATTATAATATTATCTTTACAACCTATGCACTCATTCGAAATGATATAGCAAAATTTAGAGAGCTAGAGTTTGATACTATTATTTTAGATGAATCGCAAAATATTAAAAATATAGACTCTAAAATCTCTAAGGCTGTGATGCTTTTAAATGCAAAACATAAGTTTGCACTGAGTGGAACACCTATTGAAAACTCCCTATTTGAGCTTTACTCTCTTTTTAGATTTATAAATGCAGGACTCTTTGCAACACTGAATGACTTTAAAAAAGATTATGTTATTCCTATTCAAACAGATACAAATGAGGAGATAGCTCACATTTTAAAAGCTAAAATATCTCCTTTTTTACTTCGACGTTTGAAAAAAGATGTTCTCAAAGATTTACCATCTAAACAGGAGCAAGTTGTTTATGTAGATATGAGTGAGGAACATAAAAAGTTCTATAATCAAAAACGTGACTATTATAAACAGTTAATAGAGCAACAGATATCTATGAATGGTATAGAAAAAACAAAATTCGTTATTCTTCAAGCTTTTAATGATTTAAGACAGATAGCATCAGCCCCTGAACTTAAAAGTGATAATACTATTCTCTCATCAAAGATAGAAAATCTTTTTGAACTTCTTGAAGATATTGTTCTTAACAACCATAAAGTACTTATATTTACTAACTTTTTAGGCTCTTTAGACCTTATTAGTCAAAAAGCTGAAGAGTTAGGATATGAACATCTTCTAATGACAGGAAGTACACGAAACCGTCAAGAGTTAGTAGATAAATTTCAAACAGATAAAAATATTAAACTCTTTTTGATGACTCTTAAAGTTGGTGGTGTTGGGCTTAACCTTACAGAGGCTGATTATGTATTTATTTTTGACCCATGGTGGAATAAATCTGCTGAAAATCAAGCTATCGATAGGTCACATAGAATGGGTCAGAAAAACACTGTTTTTTCCTATAAAATGATTACAAAAGGGACTATCGAAGAGAAAATTTTAGAACTTCAAACACAAAAGCAGGATATGACAGATATGATTATCAGTGGAGAAGATGGCTCTCTTAAAGAGTTAAGTAGTTCAGATTTAGATTATATATTAGGATAAGAGAATGAATTTTATGACAATACCCACTCAAGAGATGAGAGAGCTTTTAGAGAGATGTAATAATAACAAACTTATAGATTTTTTACAATTTATATATGATATAGTTGATAAATCTGAACAAATAATAGAAAGAAATAGATTTTATACAACAAGAAAACATATAATTGTTACATATCTTCTTTCAGTTCTTTTAAAAAATGAAAATATTATAAAAATTTATCATAAGCTTATCTCGACACCTCTCTCAAAATATGTATATGATAAACTTATTTGGAATAACTTTGATATATCTACAAAATATTTAGAAGAAACTTTTCAACAGAGACTTCCTAATAATAAGATGGAAAATGAGTTATCTTTGGTTAAAAGAGAACGCTATAATAGTTATGATGGAACAATAGATAATATAACTGTAGATGAAGATATTCAAGCTATCTTAAAACTTGTCTATCCTGTTCCTACTGATTATAATATAACAACCGTTGAAGAGTTAAAAGATACTCAATATAGTTATAGTAATGAAAATGGCATCTTTAATTTTATAAATATCATCTCTGAGATGCTTCAAAACAATCTTATAGAGTTTGGTAAAACAGGAGATAAACCTCTTCTTAAAATTTTAAATAATGTAAAAGTTGCCACAGGAGTTGATGAATTTTATACTACTAAAAAGCTAGATAGTTTTGCAACAGATATGCTTACACGGAGTTTTTATAGCTACTATTCTAAACAAAAAAAGTTTCAATCTTCAGAGCTTCTCTCTTTGAAAGATTTTGTAACAAAAGAGTTTAATACACACTATGAATTTCTTATTACAAGAGTATTAGCTTCACATCTTAAAAGAGTAAAATATCATGATTACTATTTTTCAGAAAAAAAACTGTTTTCTATTATCAAACAGATAGTTTTTAATATAGCTGAAAAAGGTTGGATTGATATTAATCATATTATAAAATTTTTAAATTATAGAACTTTATTATTTTATCTTGGAAATAAATATCATACTAATGAATATATTCTTAAAGGAGAAACTTATAACTATAATGGTTATGAATATTATCAAGAGATAGTTTTTGAACCCATAATTAAAGGGATGTTTTTTTATTTAGCATCATTAGGTGTTGTAGAGATAAAATATAATCAACCTTTAAGTGACTCTGAAATAAAAGCAAAAGGAAAAGAGTATATCTCTGTATGGGATGGATTGAAATATATTAAAGTAACAGAACTTGGAAAATATATATTTAATATTACTTATAAATATGAGCAAACAAAAATAATAATAAATCCTACAAAAAAGATAAAATTTGATGAGTATAAGCCTATAATCTCTATCGATAAACAAGATGCAATTACACGAGCAAAATTAGAATCCTTTACAGATATATATGATGATAATCGATATATTTTAAGCTATGCAAAGATTTTTAGAGATTGTAAAAGCTATAAAGCACTTACTTTAAAAATAGATAGTTTTTATGCAAATATAGAGAAAAATCCACCTCAAGTTTTTAAAGATTTTTTTAATGAGATAAAAGAGAATAGTAATCTTTTAAAAAGAGATTTGAAGCAAGTAGTTATTGAGTTGAAAAACAATAAAAAGTTATTAAATCTCTTTATGAATAATAAAAAATTACGAGAATTAATTATTAAAGCAGAGGGTTATAGAGTGATAGTGTTAAAGGTAGATGTTCCTAAACTGACTAAAATAGTAAAAGATAATGGGTTTTTTATTGAATTTTAGTAAAATAAGTTCATATCTAAAATTACACAATAAAACGATATAATCACTTTTTAAAATAAAAGGCAAAAATATGACATTATTAGCAGGTCCTTGCGTTATTGAAAGTGAAGAAAATATATTTAAAATAGCTCAATCTTTAGAAAAATATCATAAAGATGAAACGATTGATTTCTATTTTAAAGCGAGTTTTGATAAAGCTAACCGTACATCATTAGATAGTTTCCGTGGTTTAGGTATAGATGAAGGTCTTAGAATTCTTCAAAAAGTAAAAGATAAATTTGGCTATAAAATCGTTACCGATGTCCATGAATCAACACAAGTAGCTCAAGTGGCTCAAGTAGTTGATATGCTTCAAATCCCAGCTTTTTTATGCCGTCAAACAGACTTACTTGTGGCATGTGCAAAAACTGATAAGATAGTAAACATAAAAAAAGGTCAATTTTTAAGTGCTTCAGCAATGGAGTATCCAGTATTGAAAATTCTTCAAACTCGTGGATGCAATGAAGCAACTTATGAGAACTCAAAAAAACATGGAGTTTACCTATGTGAGAGAGGAAACTCTTTTGGCTATGGAAATATGGTTGTAGATATGAGAAATCTTGTAACTATGAAAGAGTTTGCACCTGTTATCTTTGATGCAACACACTCTGTTCAGATGCCAACAGCTGAAAATGGTAAAACAGGTGGAGATAGTTCTATGGTTCCCTACCTTGCAAAAGGTGCAGCCGCAGTTGGTGTTGATGGTTTCTTTTTTGAAACACATTTTGACCCTAGTATCGCTCTGAGTGATGGTCCTAATATGTTGAGACTTGAAGAATTGGAAAAACTTATAAAGAAGATAAAACTTATAAGAGAGATTTAACCATGATAACAGTTACTATAAATGACCCAGAATTAGAGAGAGTTTACCACACTTTTAACGATAATGATGAGGAGTTCTCAAAGTATTTAGCACTTACAACTTCTGCAAATAATGTAGAATATGGTTGGACTTCAGAGGAGTTAGAAGCTGCTTATGATGAGGTGGGTGATGATGAGTCTGACTCTATCGAACATCATGAACTATTCGCTAAGCTACGAGAGAAGTATGATATCGATAAGGTATAGTAAAAATGCAGAGATAGATTTAGAAAATATTTATAATCTTATCGTAAAAGATAAAAAGAGAGCAGCCGATAATTTTATCAATGAAATTGATAGATATCTCTCTCTTTTAGAAACTATGCCAGAAATGGGGAAAGATTGTAGGAAGAGTGGTTTTAACCGTGATTGTAGAGTTCTTTATTACAAAAACTATACAATCTTATATAAAATATACTCTACACACATAAGCATAAAAAGAGTTCTAAACTCAAAACAAAATTACAAAGGAAAATAGATGAACTTAATCGAAGGTAAGTTAAAAGTAGTAAATGGCAAAAAAATTGCTATTGTAAGTACAAGATGGAACCATTTTATAGTGGATAGATTGGTAGAGGGTGCAAAAGATGCGTTTGACAGACACGGTGGAAATGATGAGGATTTAACTCATGTTTTAGTACCGGGGGCTTATGAGTTACCGATGGTTATTGACCAACTTTTAGAGTCTGGTAAATATGATGCTGTTTGTGCTTTAGGTGCAGTGATACGTGGGGCAACTCCTCATTTTGATTATGTATCTGCTGAAGCTACTAAAGGTATCGCTTCTGTATCATTAGCTCATAGAAAACCTGTATCTTTTGGTCTTTTAACAACGGATACTATCGAACAAGCAATAGAGAGAGCTGGTACAAAAGCTGGTAACAAAGGTTTTGAGTCTATGACAGTTATCATAGAACTACTTGATTTATATGAGGGACTGTAATGGCTACTAGACATCATGCACGTATGGCAGTTGTAAGTCTTTTATATGCTTATGACTTAGGAAATGGAGATATTGCTGATTTTAGCGAAGAGATTTTAGAAGAAAAAAAAATTCGTAACAAACAGAAAGATTTTGCATTAGCTCTTTTTGATGGTGTTATGGAAAATCTTGAAGTTTGTGATAAAGCGATAGTTTCACATTTAAAAGAGTGGGATTTTTCTCGTTTAGGGGCTATTGAAAGAGCTACTTTAAGACTTGCTTCTTATGAAATTCTTTTTGGTGAACTTGATTCTGCTGTTGTTATCAATGAAGCTGTTGAGATTACAAAAGCATTTGGTACAGAACAATCTCCTAAATTTATCAATGGTGTTTTAGACGCTATCTCTAAAGATAAATAACTTTTAACTCTTCTCTATTTTGAGGAGAGCTAAATAAAAAAATACTATGTATTCTAGAACTGTTTTCACTTCTATAAAATAAAAACATTTGCAGAATATGTAACAAGGTTGAATAATTGAATAAAAGATTAACAAAAGAGGAAGCATTAGACCTCATAAAAAATGCAGACCTAAAAGAGTTAGGTCGATTAGCAAGTGCAAGAAAAAAAGAGTTGCATCCTAAAGGGATTACAACATTTGTGATAGATAGAAATATAAACTATACTAACATCTGTTGGGTAGATTGTAAATTTTGTGCTTTTTATAGACACGAAAAAGATGCAGATGCTTATGTTCTTACTTTTGATGAGATAGATGCTAAAATAGAGGAACTTCTTGCAGTGGGAGGTACTCAGATACTTTTTCAAGGAGGAGTGCATCCTAAACTTAAAATAGAGTGGTATGAGGATTTGGTAGCACATATTCACACTAAATACCCTACTATCACTATTCATGGATTTAGCTCTATTGAGATAGATTATATCGCTAAAGTTTCTCGTATCTCTGTTACAGAGGTGTTAGAGCGTTTACAAGTAAAAGGTTTAGCTTCTATTCCAGGGGCTGGTGCTGAGATACTTTCTGATAAAGTTCGTGATATTATCGCCCCTAAAAAGATAGATAGTGAGGTATGGGTAGATATACATCGTCAGGCTCATAATCTTAACATAATGAGTACAGCTACTATGATGTATGGAACGATAGAGAGTGATGAAGATATAGTAGAGCATTTCGATATGATACGAAAACTTCAAGATGAAACGGGTGGTTTTAGAGCATTTATAATGTGGAGTTTTCAATCAGATAATACAGAACTACTTCGTCAAATTCCAGATATGGAGAGACCATCATCAAATCGTTATTTACGACTTCTTGCAGTAGCACGTTTGTATCTTGATAATGTTCCAAATATCCAAAGTTCTTGGGTAACACAAGGTCCATATATCGGTCAGATGGCACTTCATTTTGGAGCAAATGATTTGGGTTCTACTATGATGGAAGAGAATGTTGTAAGTAGTGCAGGAGCATCATTTAGTATGGCAAAAGATGAGATGGTGCATCTTATAAAAGATATAGGTGAAACTCCAGCAGTTCGTAATACAGCTTATGAAATTTTAGAGCAGTTTTAACAATGAATAAAATAAGAAAGATTGTAGAAAACATATCGTTAGGGTTATTTGTAAATGGTAGCTTTACAATAACTCAAGAGGGATTAACTACAAATGCTATTTTAATAACAGGCATAGCTTTATATGCTATGGTTATTACTGTTATTTTTGAGGAGGAGTAAAAATGAATGGTCAAGATTTAATTTTAGGTTTTACAATTTTAATTGGTATCACAGCAACTATATTAGCTTTTGTGAAAAATAAGAAAACTCATTTACATAATTAATTTTATAAACTACTAAAAAAGTGAATATAATGAAAAAACTAATACTAACAACACTAATACTAGGAAAAGTAATGATGGCAGCGACAGTACAATATATAGAAACAGATGGTTTAAAAGTTCCTGTAATTTTTGAAGATGATAAACGACTTCCTCTTGTGACGATGCAGTTAGTTTTTACAAATAGTGGAACTATCTCAGATACTCAAAAAGCTGGTTTAGCAAAAGTAAGTGCTAAAGTTATGAATGAGGGAACAAAAACTCTTGGAGCTACTGCATTTGCAACACAATTAGAATCACGTGCTATTAGTATAAGTGCTTCAACAGGAACAGAAACTTTTGTTATGGAGATGAGCTGTTTAAAAGATGAGTTTGAAACAGGTTTACATCAGTTTAAAGCTCTTTTATCAGAACCAAACTTCACGAAAGAAACAGTTGAAAAAGTAAAAACTATGACTTTAGGTGGTTTAAGTCGTAAAGAAAATGATTTTGATTATACAGCTTCAAATGCACTAAAATCTCTTCTATTTGCTGATACTGTCTTAGGTCAGCCATCCTCTGGAACTATGGAAAGTGTAAAAAGTATAGAACTTAAAGATATAAAAAGTTTTATAAAATCTCATCTTGTAACATCAAGAGTTATTGTTGTTTTAGGAGGAGATATAGAGTTAGAAAGTGCGAAAAAAAGTATATCGCAACTTTTAGCAATAATACCTAAAGGTAAAAAAGAGAAAGTTACACACTATGAAACTATTAAAAAACCTACTCAAACTATCCTAAAAAGAGATACTGAACAAGCTTATATATATTTTGGTTCTCCCTACAATCTTAGAGAAGATGACAAAGATATGTATAAGGCTAGAGTCGCTACATTTATACTTGGAACAGGTGGTTTCGGTTCTCGTTTAATGGAAGAGGTTCGTGTTAAACGAGGTTTAGCATATTCAGCATATGCAAGAGTAAGTGCTACGAAATCTAGTAACTATTTTAGTGGTTATCTCCAAACAAAGATAGAATCTCAAGAGGAAGCTCAAAAAACAGTAAATGCTGTAATAGCAGAGTTTGTAAAAGATGGTGTTACAAAAGAGGAGCTAGAGCAAACTAAAAAGTTTTTACTTGGAAGTGAACCTTTAAGAGTTGAGACTATGAGTCAAAGACTTAACCGCACTTTTATGGAGTTCTACAAAGGAAAAGAGTTAGGTTCTAGTGTCCAAGAGTTAGAGAAGATTAAAAAACTTACACTTAAAGATTTGAATAAATTTATTAGCAAACATAATGAGATTAATAATCTTTCTTATGCTATTGTTACAAATTAAAAAACATTAAAATGAATTTGTGTTACAATTCATTAAGTTTAATAAAAGGATAAATAATGACAAAAATTATTTTAGGATTAACTCTTCTTGTTAGTTTAAATCTACTAGCTTGTGACCTTTCAGAATATAACTCTGCTGATAAAGCTTTAACAAAACAGATAATGAAAGATGATATGAAATCAGCAAGTAAAGCATCTGATAAAGTTTTAAAAGCACTCGAAAAAGCTGTTTCTAAATGTGCAGGTGATGCAGAAGTATTAAAACTTCAAAAAACAGCTATTGCCAATGATAAAACTATCAAAGAGTATGCTAGTCACTAATAATGAACTATACAAAAGAGATAGCTACAAAGTTTGAAAAATTAGGTATCTCTAATTTTTCACAACTTGCTCTTCTCATACCAAACTCCTATGAAGACCTCAACCTCTATACCCATTTAGAACCAAATAAACCTCAACTTATAGATGCAACTATTCACTCTATATATCGCTCTGCAAACTCTATACAGATAACTTTTTTTGTCCATAACTTTAACCATACAATAAATGGAGTTTTATTTCGTCCGAAAGCCTATATGATGCACCAATATAAAGAGGGAACAAGAGATTTTTACTATGGAGTTATAGAGTGTAAAGAAAATGGTTGTAGTATGAGTATGCCTAAAAAAATAACAAAGATAGGCTCAATCACTCCAAAATATAAGTGTGGTATGAGAAGTGATGCGATGGAAAGATTTATCACAAAACATCTTACTTTAAAAAATCTAGCCTTAGAGGGGATAAAAGAGAGTATCGCTCAAGAGGTCTTAAAACTTCACTTCCCTACAAAAGAGTTTTTAGAGGTAGGAGAGATACCAAAAAGTTCACTTGATGCTTTAAAATATATAGAGTTATATATCTATATGAAACAACTCTCAGCAAAAAGACGATATTTTACACCTCTAAAATCTATAAAAGCAACCTATAAACCTTGGTTAAAAACACTCCCCTTTACACTTACACAAGAGCAACTCCAGACGATAGAAGATATTAAACAAGATATAGCAAAAGATGTTTCAGCGAAACGGATGATAGTTGGAGATGTTGGAAGTGGTAAAACTATGGTTATATTGGCAACAGCCTATATGAATAGAAAAAATAGCACTATTTTAATGGCTCCTACAACTATATTAGCAAATCAACTTTTTGAAGAGGCTCTCAAATTTTTAGCAGATATGAAAACTGTTCTTGTAACTAACAAAACAAAACAGTTAGATTTAAAAGAGTTTAACTTCATTATAGGGACTCATGCTTTGTTATATAGAGAGTTACCTTTAGCTACGGTAGTTATGGTCGATGAACAGCACCGTTTTGGGACACTACAACGAAATATCTTAGAGAAGATGGTAAGTGATGCAGAAAAAAAACCTCACTATTTTCAGTTCTCAGCAACCCCCATTCCACGAACTCAAGCGATGATAGATACAGCACATATAGATGTAAGCCTTATAACCTCTACACCCTTTACAAAAGATATAAGTTCACAGGTTATATCAAAAGAGGATTTTAAAGAGCTTCTAGTGCATATAAGAGCTGAAATAGCAAAAGATAATCAAGTCCTTATAGTTTATCCTTTAGTAGAGCAAAGTGAGATGATAGCGTATCAAAGTATAGAGGAGGCTCGTGGATATTGGGAGAAAAACTTTGATGATGTTTATGTTACTCACGGAAAAGATAAAGAGAAAGAGAGTGTTTTAGTAGAGTTTCGTGAAAAGGGAAAACTACTCATAGCTACTACTGTAGTAGAGGTCGGTATCTCTTTACCTCGTTTAACAACTGTTGTTATAGTAGGTGCTGAACGTTTAGGACTTTCCACTCTTCACCAACTTAGAGGACGTGTGAGTCGGACTGGTTTAAAAGGGTATTGTTATCTTTATACAAATCAGAAAAAATCTATACGCTTAGAAAAGTTTGTAGAAACAATAAGTGGTTTTGATATAGCAAATCTTGACCTCAAGTTTAGAAAAAGTGGTGACCTTCTCAAAGGGACAAACCAAAGTGGTACACAGTTTAAATGGGTAGATATTGGTGAGGATGAGAAGATAGTTAAAATTGTTAAAAATGATATAAATGGAGATAGCAAAAAAACTTTTACAAGTTCAAGTTGCTATTGATACTATATATCTCTCTCTAAAAATTAGTTCTCTGAAAAAGAGTACAATAACTCTATCTCCTCTTTCCAGATACTATCATCAATAGTCTCTAGTATAAGAGGAATATCATCCATTCTCTCATCATTCATTATAAATTTAAAAGCATCTAAACCTATCTTACCAAGACCTAAAGAGTGATGTCTATCTACATGAGATCCTAACTCTGGTTTTGAATCATTTATGTGCATACCCATAAGATAGTTAAACCCTACAATACTCTCAAATTCACTCCAAGTTTTATCATAAGCCTCTCTCGTTCTTATATCATACCCAGCTGTAAACATATGGCAAGTATCTATACACACACCTATACGAGATTTATCTTCTACTTTCTCTATGATATGTGCTAAATGTTCAAACTTCCAACCAAGATTACTTCCTTGACCAGCTGTATTTTCTATAACGGCACTTACACCTGTTGTTTTATCTAGTGCTATGTTTATAGATTCTGCAATTCTATCTAAACATAAATCTTCATCTATCTGTTTAAGATGACTTCCTGGGTGAAAGTTGAGTCTATCTAATCCTAAAAGTTCACATCTTTGTAACTCATCTACAAAAGCATTGCGTGATTTTTCCAGTTTTTCATCCTCTGGGTGTCCTAAATTTATAAGATATGAATCGTGAGGAAGTATATGTTTTGGCAATATTCCACTAGCATCTAACGCTGTTTTAAACTTATCTATCGTTTTAGTATCAAGAGGTTTTGCATCCCATCTTCTCTGATTTTTTGTAAAAAGAGCAAAGGCTTTTGCTCCTATATTTTCAGCATTTTTTACAGCATTAAACACACCACCACTTGCTGAACAGTGTGCTCCTACAAATTTATTTGAACTCATTTTGTATCCTTTATTTTAAATATTATTCTATTTTTTCTATCTTTAAAAAATATCTGATTTAGACTCACTTTATAGCTTATATCTACATCTTTAGAAACTATTTTTTGTGTAAAACCATTCACTGTTGTAACTCTATTTTTACCCTCATAAATCTCTTTTCCAAGTAAAATATTTTGAAGTAAATCTTTAGGGTAAGAGTTATCTAAATAATCACTATTAAACCCACTTTTACTCATACAACCAGCACTCACACAGATAAGATGGTTTATAACTATCTTCTCTATAACATTACCTGCGCTAAAGAGTTCTAGCTCTATGGAGTTATCAGAGTTACGAATGTAACCGAGGTCAGCAAATTTTATTTTAGGGGACTTAATGATGATTATTTTTGAAGAGGTATGCTCATAGTTTTTGACACTACAAGCACTTAGGAATAATACTCCTATTAAAAAAAGATATCGCATCTATTTTTGTATAAACTTTCCACACTTTTTAACTTCTGAACCACCGAACTCTTGAATCTCACGAGCTGTTTTATCTTTTGCTATCACTTGACGACTACAATCATCTTTCGCTATACAAACCTCATTTAAACAACCTACATCTGCTGGTACTTGTGCCATATTTTCATCCTTTTAAATTTCTTAGAATTATAGTTTCTATTTGTTAATCTAATGTTAAATATCGATGCTAAATAGCACTAAAAGAGTTTTTTGAAAAAAACTTTCATTATCATCACTAATTATTAGAAATCTATTTTTTCCTATTTTTGTCAATCCCTCAAAATTATCAAGATGCCAACCATCACTACTTTTAAATCTAGCTATCACTCTACTTTTACATATCTTTTTTGAACTTCTTAAATCTATAACACTTAATACACTCTTTCTAGCACGAGTAAAATAGTTAAAATTACGCTCTAAAACTAAAACTCTATTCTCATCTATAAACTCCAATGCGGTAACACTTCCATGTGTTTGAAACTTCCAACTTCTCTCTTTTGCATACAGTGTATGATAATGTTTACTTTTAAAAGGTGTTTCAGGCATTGTAATTAAACAGTAATGTCTATTATAAGCGAGAGATTCTAATGCTTTATTTGGAGCTATATAATCCTCTATATCTCTTAATTTCTTATTGATAGGAAGATTTTTTACTCTTCTTGCATTCAGTGAATATATCTCTACACGTGGATTTTTTTCAAAAGAGATAAGAAGTTTATTTTCAACTAACAACATCCCTTCACTATCTCTATTCAGTTTAGAAAGTTTTTCTCCATTTTCATCTTTTAATTTTAAGCTCTCTTCTAACTCTAAACTTCTAATTTTATTATCTTTTATCTCCAACTTAAATTTAAAAAGGTCACTTTTATCGTTTAAAGCATACAAAATATTATCTTTAAAAGCTAAAGCCGATATCTCTCTAAATTTAATCTTTTTATAACTATCAAACTTCAACTCTTTAGAATCCAAAATAGTTATATCCATATACTCATCAGTTTCTAACCAATCAGGTTTTATATTGAAATCTATTAACTTAGCATCTAAAGAGAGTGTAATGAAAATAAAAAATAGGAATTTTTTTATTAGTTTTATCTCTATTTTCAAAATATCAATATCCTCGTCTCACTCTCTTACACCTAATATATATAGCTTTTGTTGGAGAAAAAGAATCCTCTTTAAACTCAAATTCATTGCTATACTTCATCAACTCACTAAGTTTATAGAACCCATAACTTCTAGGGTCAAACTCTGGAGAGCGTTTCACTAAAACATTCCCAATAGTAGCCAAATATGACCATCCAGATTCATCTGCTAAATCTTCTACAACACCTTTCATTAAAGCTATCGTTTTTTTATCCTGTTTTATATCTTTATAACGACTCTTTTTTCTTTGATATTCATCCACATCATCACTTCTAAGATTTTCAGTGTATATAAACTTATCACATGCACCCATAAATGCTTTAGGTGTTTTTTTCTCCCCAAAACCATAGACAACAAGACCATTTTCTCTTATACGAGAAGCTAATCGTGTAAAATCACTATCACTCGTCACTATACAAAAACCATCAAAATTTTTAGTATAAAGTAAGTCCATCGCATCAATAATCATCGCACTATCTGTCGAGTTTTTCCCCTGTGTATAAGCAAACTGCTGAATAGGCTGTATCCCATGCTCTAACAATACCTTTTTCCAACCACCCAACTGAGAAGTTGTCCAATCACCATATATACGTTTTACACTCGCTACACCATGTGATGCTATCTCCCCTAAAAGACCCTCGATAATTCTCGGTTGAGAGTTATCAGCATCTATAAGTATCGCTAATCTATGCTGTTTTACTATCACGATTTTTCTTTAAGAGTTGCTAACTCCTCTTTGGCTTCTTGAAAATCAGGATTAAGTTCAATAGCTTTTTCATACATATCCATAGCCTCTTCAAAACTCTCTGTATCTACTAAAAGATTTCCATAATTGTAGTATGTTATCGGATTTGTATTATCTATATCTAACGATTTTTTAAGATGAATTTTAGCCGATGTGAACTCTCTATTTTCTCTATAAATAGATGCCATAGCATTATGAGTATACTCATCATTTTCATCTATCTCTAACAGCTCTTTATAATAAACTATCGCTTTTTGGTTCTCCCCATTTTTATGAGATATAAAACCTAACTTAAATAAAATCTCTGGATTATTTGGCTCTTTAGCATTTGCTTCTACTAAAAGAGCAAGTGCTTTTTCATACTCCTCTTCTTCAAAAGATTTATCTGCCTTATCTACCAAATACTCAGGTGAAAATGTTGAAAACGCTTCAGCACTTCTCTCCCCACTCTCCTCATTTTTACCAAAGTTTAAGCTCTTTTTCTCTGGTTCTTTTAATGTTTGTATATGTTTATATATCTCAAATGCGAAATAAGCTGATGCACCTAGCATCATTAGTTGAAATAGTGTCATTTTTATTTTCCTTTATCTATTCTATTTTTAATAATCTTTCATAGCTCGCTGAACATCTCTTTTCATATCTTTAGCTTTGAGGTCATTACGCTTATCGTGAAGCTGTTTCCCTTTTGCTATCGCTATCTGTATCTTTACAAGGTTTCTTGCATTAAAGTAAAGCTGTAAAGGAACAACTGTATAGCCATCTCTATTTACCATCTTTAACATCTTTTCAATCTGTTTTTTATGTAGAAGCAGTTTACGACTACCTCGCTCTTCGTGACCATAAAAATGGTGAGTTGTAGCTAAAACTCCTATATGTGCATTAAACAGAAAAGCCTCCTCACCCACAAAACGGATAAAACTATCTTTTAAATTAACTCGATTTGCACGAATACCCTTAACTTCACTTCCTTGAAGCACTAAACCAGCTTCAAACTTCTCCTCTAAGAAGAAATCAAAATAGGCTTTTTTATTTTTTGCTATTGTTTTTGACATCTATTTGTTCCTTATTGATAAATTAATATAATCTGTTTTTTATAAATGAAAGGTTATCTATGATAGAATATTATCTAGTTGGGACAGTTAGAGAGCGCCAACTCTCTAAAAGTTTTTTAATAAACTTTTTCTGCTAAAAGCAGTAAAAGAATAACAATTTTCATTACGAGTGTCATTGTTATATCCTTTAAAAAAGGCTGACCCTGTCCCACCTTCTCCTTCACAAATAAACACTATTATAACGAAACTTCTATCAAGAGTAAGCAATTATAATTAGTGATTTATCAAAACTTCATTAATATTTTAGTAAAATAACTATGATACAAAAAGGTTACGTCCTATGCTTTATAGGTATCGGAGTGTGTAAATGGGATAGGTGGGATTCCCCTAGAAGGAGAACCTTTTGAAAATTTTCATTATTGTAATCATTATTTTAATAATTTTAGCAGAAGAATTAAAATAAGAGTTTGAACCCCTTGTGGGTTCTTCTCAACTTGATTACAATAATTGTATCATATTTTTTCTTTTAATTCAAATTTTGACAACCCTAAAAAAACTACTCCCACTCCCACTAAAGTAAAATCCATCTTTTTGATACTGTTCTAACTCTTCATATCCATACATAGCTGGAGCAAAAAGGTCATTTGCCTCTTTTGGTGTCATTATTTTTAAAATATCTTTCGATTGTGTTAATTTTAATATCTCCACCTCATCATCACTTATAGGTGCAAAAAATCTATCTCGATATATACTATAAACTTTCGGTGTACTTATCTCTATCTTTGGTGTATAAGTTTCTATCTCTAAAAGTTCTTCATCAAACTTTTCTACTATCTCCCCTATGCCACTTACATTAGCACTATCGTAACCATAGATAAAAAAGGGAACATCTGCACCCACTTTTAAACCTATACTTGCCAACTCCTCTACACTTAAACCTAAATCTAACTCCTCGTTACACATCTTCAAGTAAGTAGAAGCATCACTACTCCCACCTCCTAAACCTGCAAAGGCTGGTATAGATTTTTTAACATTTACAGAATATTTTTGCATAAAAAGTTCTAACTCTTTTGAGTGAGTAAACTCTAAGAGTGCTTTATAGGCTTTATAGATTGTATTTTGAGAAGTTGTACAAGAAAAATCCCCAACTATTTGAAACTCTTTATCATCTTTTGGAGTAAAAAAAAGTTCATCATAAAGATTTTCTAAACGTACAAACCTTGAGATAATCTCGTGATAGTTCCCTCTTGTTCCTGCTATTTTTAAAAAAATATTTACTTTTGCATAGGCTTTATAAGTTTTCATATATATCTCTTATTTTTTAAGCATCTGGCTTAACATATTAATTTTTTCTCTTTTTATCTCTTTTGAAGCCTCAATATTTGCTACTTTGAGATCATCTAAAAGTTCACTTCTCATAATAGGCACACTAGAGGGTGCTTCTATACCTAAACGAACTACACCCTTCTCTACTCCTATCACTTTGATAATAATATCATCTCCTAACACTATCGATTCACTCTCTTTTCTTGATAAAACTAGCATATATATATCCTCCCTAGCTCATACTTTATCTGTTGCTCTTCTATCTTTATAATAGAGATGTTATCTCCATTATCTAACCAATAAGAGCCATCCTCTTGTATCTCAAAATCTACTATATCTAACGGTCGTCCATAAGTGATATTTTCATAATCTCCTATATATTTATTGAGTGGAATATTTAACGATTTTTTAATATCTAAACTTTGTTCATTCTCATAAAAAAACTGTCCCTCATTTAAACGCTCTAATGCACTTAAACTTCCATATTTCACTTCAAGTTTTTGAGCTATTAAACGACCCAAAGAGCGTATATAAGTTCCCTCTGAAACAGTTGCTTCAAATGTTACAAATGGATGAGAATAGTTTAGAAGTTTTATATCATAAATAGTAGAATTTATCTTATTTAACACAACCTCTTTTCCAGCACGAGCTAAATCATAAGCTCGCTGTCCATTGATACGCTTTGCACTAAATATAGGAGGCTCATACTCTAACTCTCCCTTTAAAGAGTTCACACTCTCTAAAACCTCATCATATTGAAACTCTTTAACTATTGCAACATCTGTTATCATCTCTGTATCTAAAGAATCACTATTTGCCCCTAACCATAAAGTTGCTCTATATTTTTTTGGAGCTTTATTTAAAAAACGAAATAGTTTAGTATGTGTTCCAAAACCCACTAAAAGAACACCTTTTGCAAATGGGTCTAATGTGCCTGAAAAACCAGCTTTTTTATGGTTGTATTTTCTTTTTAGTTTACTTAAAAATCTATTTGAACCTATACCTGATGGTTTATATGCTACAAAAAGTTTATTCATAATCGCTCCACAAAAGAGGCTAAAATATCTCTTTTTACCCCTGCAAAATTGATGTTCAGTTTAAAATCTCTTCCCGATTTTGAGATGCCTATAACTCTCCCTGTTCCAAAAATTTTATGACGTACTAAATCACCTTTGTTAAATGCTGTATTCTTTTCTACAACTAAAGAACCTGAACATAACCCAGCTTCATTGAAAAATCTACTCTTAGTTAAGTTACTTCTACGACCCTTATAAAATCTACTCCCAACATGAGAGAGAACCAATGTATCTTTCGCTCTAGTAAATGCTACATACCCTAAACGACGCTCCTCCTCTAGGTCTGTTCCATCTCCTGTTAAAGGTAAAAATCCCTCCTCTAAACCCACCACAAAAAGATGGTCAAACTCTAACCCTTTCGCAGCATGAATACTCATCATATAGATACTCTCACCCTCCACTTGGTCTTGTTCACTTTGTAATGTTAGCTCATTTAAAAACTCATCTAAAGAGGCGATAGGATTATTTTTTATAAAATCACGAAAAAGACCATAAAACTCATCTATATTGAGATTCTTATCCTCTGCTTCTTGTGTTCCTTTGTATATATCTTTAATATGAAAAGTATTCTCTAAAGTATCTATAAAATCATAACTCGATTTATCGACAGAACTACTAACATCTTCTATACTCTCTATAAAAGTTTTTAATGTTCCAGCATTTTTCTTTTTAATAAGTGCTACAAGTTCCTCTAAAGGTACAGTTTTTATATATTCAAATATAGAAAGACCTTGTGTAAGTGATGCTAACTCTATCTTATCTATTGTCGCTTTTCCTAAACCTCTTTTTGGTTTATTGGCTATACGTTTAAAAGAGAAGTCATCATGATGATTTGTGATAACTCGTATATAGGAGATAAGATCTTTAATCTCCGCCCTATCATAAAAGCGTAATCCACCTACAAGTCTATAAGCGATACTAGCTCTATTTAAACCCTCTTCAATAGAACGACTCAGAGCATTTACACGATATAAGATAGCTATATCTTTCGCACGAACACCTGCACTTAAAAGTTTGTGAATATTTAAAGCTATCTTTTTAGCCTCTTCACTCTCATCGTTTGAGTTAAGTGTAACTATCGCTTCTCCATCTCCACGAGTTGAGATAAGTTTTTTTCCTAAACGAGAACGGTTATGCTCTATAAGAGAGTTTGCTATCTTTAAAATAGGCTCACGAGAACGATAATTCTCTTCCAGTTTAAATACAGATGTATTCTCAAAATCTTCGTGAAACTCTATAATATTACGAACATGTGCCCCACGCCAACCATAGATACTTTGGTCATCATCACCAACTACACAGATATTATTATGAGAACTACATAATTTTTGAATCAGCTTAAACTGTAACTCATTAGTATCTTGATACTCATCTACCATTATATATTGATATTTTTGAGATGTTTGTTGAGCTAGTTCTGGATAGTTTTCTAAAAGTTTATAGGGTAAAGCTATCAAATCATCAAAATCTACTAAATTATTTTCAGCAAGATATTTTTCATACTCTTCATATACTTTGGCTATCTCTTGATATTGAAAAAGTTCTGCTTGTTTATAGGCATCATCGGGAGTTAAAAGAGAGTTTTTATATCTTGATATTTCACTTGCAATTAATGCTGTTGTAATCTCAGCATTTATTCGTTTAATAATCTTTTTTTTATCATCGGTGTCTATTACTACAAAATTATTTGCTCTGTTTAAAAGATGAATATTAAACTTTAAAAAAAGTAATCCAAATTTATGAAAAGTACATAAAAGAGGTGGATAAGCATTTGAAGACGTCATATTCAAATAGCGTTCCTTCATCTCTTTTGCAGCTTTATTTGTAAAGGTTAATGTTAAAGTGTTTGAAGCTGGAATACCAACACTATCTATAAGATAAGCTAAACGGGAAACTATTGTAGTAGTTTTTCCACTCCCAGCTCCAGCCAATACTAAAACGGGCCCATCTATCTGTTTTACTGCATCTTTTTGGGAGGCATTTAATCTATCAAAAATTTTTTCCATATTCACCACTATTCATTTATAAGATATTTATTATATATTAATATTATAACTAAAAAGCTGTAAATTATTTAAAATCTATTGATTTAATTATAATTATGAGTTATAATTATAGTATAAATATTACTTATAGGAATTATTATGTTAAAAGATTTTGCAAAATTGCAAACATTTCTAATGGTTATAAAAGAGAGAAGTTTTTCTAAAGCATCTGCCAAATTAGGTATCTCTCAACCAGCAGTTACTCAACAGATTAAATTTATTGAAGATTATCTAAGCATGAAGATAGTTGATAGAAAAAAGAACGGTATTTTACTAACTAAAGAGGGAGAAGACCTTTATAAAATTGCTCAAAGACTTGAAAAATCGATAGCAAGTAGTGAAAAAGAGCTTTTAAAAATTATGAATAAAGAGTTTACTTTTATCATAGGAGCATCTTACGCTATTGGAAACTATATACTTCCTAACTATCTTTCAGAGATTAAAAAAAGAATTAATAATGAAGTATTTTTAAATGTTGCTCTCTCTCATGAAATAATTCAACAACTTGAAGATAAAAAGATAGATATTGCACTTATAGAATCTCCTATATTCAAAGACAATATGATATACAGAGAATGGGTAGAAGATGAACTTGTTATATTTTCAAATCAACCACTTCCTAAAAATCTTAAAGCTGATGATTTAACAAAGCTTGATTGGATATGTAGAGATGAAAATTCACATACAAGAAAACTTACTGCTGATGTTTTTGAAGAGATAGGTGTTCAGTGTACTAATTTCAATGTACTAGGTGTTTTAAGTAGTCCAACATCTATTAAAGAGACTATTTTAAACTCAGATAAAAATGCTGTTACACCTCTTGTCTCGATTATGTCTCGTTATGTAGTACAAAAAGATATTGAAGAGAAAAGACTTTTTGAGTCAAGAATTAAAAATTATAAGATAGAAAGAAAATTTTATATAGCTTACTCTAAAGATAAAAAACATGATGCTTTTGTAGATAATGTTGTAAACTATCTTCTTTCTTTAAATAAAATAAAATAAAAAACCTCTTAAAAAAGGTTTTCTACTTTATAAATTTTGAATTTTCAGGATTTGATAAAAATGATGCCATAGAGTTTTTAACTCCAGTATCATCAACATCTTCTGAAATTTCTAACATCTCTTGCTCTTGTGTATAGTGTGCAAGATTGATTAAAATAGGTGTTTCCTCTGCTATAATCTGTAAAATCGCCAATAAAGGAATATGCACAACACTTCCAAAATTATCAGTCCCAAAACCAGCCTCAAAAATAAGATAATCACCCTCTATATGTGCTGTTTCAAATGTATATCCTGAAAGAAAAAATAGAGTTAAATCACGAAATTCTGATTGAATGTTTTCTGGTAACATCGGTTCAAAAGATACATGCTCGATGGAACATAAAATAGAAAAATGTTGCTCTTTTTGAAAAAAGTGATTCATCATCTCTTTAAGATTTTTTTTCATAACTTCGGTAAACTGTTTGTCTTTTATAATATTATTTAACAAAATACTCTCCTTATATTTTTTTGTGATATTATATCGAAATCTATCATCGCATTTAAGAGAGCTACTCTCTCATAACTATATATATCCGATACAAAAATATCTTTTTGCACTACTTTTCCCTCTTGTAAAAGTCTTTCTCTTGTTGTTCCTTGAAGAAGTGGGGTTTTTGGAGTGTACCAAACACCCTCTTTTAATAAAGCGATATTTGCTATTGTAGTATCAGTTATCAATGAGTTTTTTACTATTAAAATATCATCATTTTTATCTCTAGTTTCATAAGCTTTATTTAACTCTTCTCGATTTGTAGATTTTAACTTATATTCTATCTCATCATCATAAACTAATTTAAGAGAGTTTATATCTCTTTTTTTATATTTGTGATAGGTTACAGATATAGAGTTTTGTAAATTATAAACAACTCTACATCTATATAAACCATTTTCTGGTGGTGTTATATACTCTTCTAAAATTTTAAAACTTTTTATACCAAAACTCTCTAAAAGCATCTCATATCTCTTTTGATGATAACTGATATGAAATAGCTTTCCATTAAGGATTTTAATCGTTTCTATAAAAGAGCTATCTTTACCATTTAGCTTCATTTTCCTAAGTTAAAGAAAAAGGTCTAATGACCAATTCCTAAAACTTGATATTGTAAATACCAGATAGATACAGAAACGATATAACCAACTAAAATAGTCCAAGAGTGTTTCATATGTGAACTAAATGTATAGATACCATGTAAACGACCCATAACACCAACACCAGCTGCTGAACCAAAAGAGATTAAACTTCCACCAACACCTGCTGTCATTGTAACTAGCATCCATTGTGCTAAATCCATCTCTGGAGATGATTTTAAAATTGCACTCATAACTGGTACATTATCTACTATTGCTGAAAGAAAACCTACACCAATATTTGCTATTGTTGGACCAACTATTGTATACACATCGTGAACATAGTTTAAGAAACCTAAAAAGTGCAATGCCCCTACTGCTGAAAGGATACCGAAGAAGAAAAGAAGTGTATCATTTTCAACTTTTTGCATATTGATATAGATATTGAAACTATCTGCACCCGATTTTTTAAGATGAACAGCATAAAGTTTAAGAATTGCCATACCAAACATCATACCCCACATCGCTGGGAAATGGAAAAACTGATGCCCAAGAACAGCCATAATAATAGTAATCACACCTAAATAAGCTACACCCATACCACCATCTAGAACACGTGGTTTCTCTTCACTCTCTGCATCAAAAGGAGGTTGTCCATTTGGAACTGACATCGAAAGTAAAAATGCTGTTACTAACCAACCAAGAATTGAAGCTGGGAAAAGATATAAAAAGTCTACAAATGTTCCCTTACCAGCAGTCCATGCCATAAGAGTTGTAATATCACCAAATGGAGACCAAGCACCACCTGCATTTGCAGCTACAACGATATTTATAGCACCTGGTACTAAAAATGCAATATTTTTCTTATCTATTGTAAAAAGAACTGTTGAAAGAATAAGTGCTGTTGTTAAGTTATCTGCTACTGGAGAGATAAAAAATGCCAATATACCTGTTAACCAAAAAAGTTTTTTATATGTATACCCTTTTGAAACAAGCTTATATTTCATTAAATCAAAAACACCACGTTCTATAAGTGTTTCAATAAATGTCATAGCAACAAGTAAAAAGAAGAAGATTTCTGCTATCTCAAGAATAAGATGTTCCAACTCCGTATGTAGTGCTTCAGGATTCATCCCATTTATTGCATAATAAACACCGATAAGCATAAACATAAGAGTACCTGCAAAAAGTGCTGGTTTTGCTTTATTTACCTCATATTTATCCTCTGTTGCGATAAAATAATACGCGACTACAAAAACTGCTAAACTTAACCATCCTACCCATGTTGTGGCAAGATTTATATCTGTTACTGCATGTGCAGCTACATTTGCTACACCCTCAGCTACTGAACCATGTTCCATCGTTACTCCTCTAGTTTTTGAACGAAATTATCAAATTTTACCAATATTTTCATTTAAAAGAGCATTAATTTCATTTTGTTTCTATTTTTTAACTCTACTTCAAAATTATTATTTAGTTATATTTAGGCATTAATACTTCAAAAGGGAGATGTAATCCATCTGCAAGTTTTACTATCATATTTAAAGAGAGAGAAATTTTACGATTTAACAACTCTGAAACTTTACTTGTATTGCCGATATATGGAACTAAATCTTTCTGTTTTAAATTAAGTTCTTCCATTCGGAGTTTTATAGCTTCTATTGGGTCAGCTTTTTCTATAATCCACTCTTTTGCCTCATATTTTTCTATCAAGATAACTAAAATCTCAAGTTCATCACTGAGTGGTGTATCCAGTGGGGGATTGAGTTCCATCAATTCATCAACTCTCTCTAATGATTTATCATATTCATTTTCATTTTTAATCGGTTTTATATTCATTTTATACCTCTAAAGCATCTATTCTATCATATTCACTATGAGTACCTATAAACTTTACTCTTATAAATTTTCGTAAATAATCGATATGAACTATCAATCTATATTCATTCCCTTTTATATTAAATATCACTCTATTATCAGCTAAAAAAGAGGCATTTGCATATATCTTTTTAATATCATCAGGAGCTGTCCAAATAGATTTTTTAGCATCTGCATACCAAACTTCTAATGCTGTTTTGGAGTTAGGATATTTTTCATAAAACTTTATAATTGTTCGTTTACTTATTACGTTCATAGAGAGATATTATCTTATGTTCCCTTAAAAGGAAGATATAAAACATCCAAAACCTTATCAATATTTCCTATATAAGAGTAAAATCCCTTTACATAAAAAATATCTCCTATAAAAAAGGTTTCAAAATGTTCCAAAGATTTCGTAGAACTCGTTTAAATAAAAATCTTCGCTCTTTAGTAAGAGAAACACATGTAAGTGTAAATGACTTTATCTACCCTCTTTTTATCCGTAGTGGTGAGGGTATAAAAACAGAAGTTGCCTCTATGCCAGGGGTTTTTCAGATGAGTATTGATGAGATTATCAAAGAGTGTGCAGAACTTAAAGAGTTGGGTATATACTCTATCATTCTTTTTGGTATTCCTGATGTAAAAGATTCTATCGGTTCTGATGCTTTATGTGACCATGGTATCATCGCTTCCTCTATACGTGCTATTAAAGCTGTTCATCCCGATATGTTTATAGTAACTGACCTATGTTTTTGTGAATACACTGACCACGGGCATTGTGGGATTATAGATGAGAAGAATGAAACTGTAAATAATGATGCTACACTTGAGATTTCAGGACAACAAGCGATAGTTCATGCAAAAGCTGGAGCAGATATGATAGCCCCTTCTGGAATGATGGATGGGATTATAGAAGTTTTAAGAAAATCTCTTGATGATGCAGGGTTTAAAGATTTGCCTATTATGAGTTACTCTACTAAATTTGCTTCGGGGTATTATGGGCCATTTCGTGATGTTGCAGAATCTACTCCTAGTTTTGGAGATAGAGCATCTTACCAAATGGACCCAGCAAATCGCCGTGAAGCTATCAATGAAAGTATTGCCGATGAGGCACAAGGTGCAGATATTTTAATGGTAAAACCAGCATTAGCATATCTTGATATAGTTCGTGAGATAAAAGATGCAACATCTCTTCCTATGGCTGTTTATAACGTTAGTGGTGAGTATGCGATGCTCAAATTTGCTGGTATAAATAACCTCATCGACTATGAACGAGTTGTTATGGAAACTATGATAGCTTTTAAACGTGCTGGAGCAGATATTATCATCTCTTATCATGCTAAGGAAGTTGCGGGGATGTTGCAGAGTAAATAGTATAAATGGGAAAAATTTAATGAATACAAATATAACTACAAATCGACAAAAATTACCTATAGGTATACAAACATTTAAAAAGATTATAGAAGAAGATTATCTTTATATAGATAAAACAGATATTGCTTATGATTTAATCACTAAAGAGAGTCAATACATATTTTTATCTCGCCCACGAAGGTTTGGAAAGTCACTATTTTTAGATACTTTACATAATATTTTTGAAGGGAATAAAACACTTTTTGAGGGATTGGATATTTATGATAAATGGGATTGGGAGACTACCTATCCTATTATAAAAATAGATTTCTTTGGAGATTTACGTTCTCCCGAAGCTTTGAAAAAAAATATAGCAGGTATTCTTAGATCTAATCAAAAAAGATTAGGTGTAGAGTGTGATGATATAGATGATATTGGACACTGTTTAAAAGAACTGATAGAACTTACATCTGAAAAATATAATCAGCAAGTAGTTGTTTTAATAGATGAGTATGATAAAGCTATCTTAGATAATCTTGACCAGATGGAAGTAGCCAAAGAAAACAGAGAGATTATAAAAAGTTTATATACAGTTCTTAAAGTAAGTGACCCATTTTTAAAATTTGTATTTTTAACGGGTGTTTCTAAGTTTTCAAAAGCAAGTATCTTTAGTGGTCTTAATATGCTAGAAGATATTAGTTTAAATAAACATTACGGGAATATATGTGGCTACACTCAAAACGATGTAGAAACAACTTTTTTACCCTATCTCAAAGATGTAGACTTAGAAAAAGTGAAAAGTTGGTACAATGGGTATAATTTTCTAAAAGATGATGTTTATAATCCTTTTGATTTACTGCTCTTCATTAAGAATGAGTATCTATTTGATAACTATTGGTTTACAACAGGGACACCTACATTTTTAATAAAATTGATAGAAAAAAATAACTACTTTTTACCAAATTTAGCAAATTTAACTATTGGTAAAAAATTACTTGATAGTTTTGATATAGAAAATATAGATATAGAAGTTATTTTATATCAAGCTGGGTATTTAACTATTGATAAGATGATAATAGATAGAAGAGATAGAATATCATATAAACTAAAGTTACCAAATATGGAAGTTAAAAACTCTCTTAATGATATTTTAATAGATTTTATGACGAATCAAAAAATAGAAAAACTTCGACATCAAGATAATCTTTATGATGCTTTATATGATGAGGAGATAGAAGATTTTAAAACATCTTTAATATCTATGTTTACCTCTATTCCCTACAACAACTACACGAAGAATAATATTTTACACTATGAGGGATATTATGCAAGTGTTATCTATATATATCTTCAAAGTTTAGGGATAGATATTATAGGTGAAGATGTAACAAATAAGGGAAGAATAGATTTAACTCTGAAAATAAACAATCTTATCTATATAATAGAGTTTAAGATGGGAGATAAAGATAATGCTCTTAAACAAATCAAAGAGAACGATTATGCTAGTAAATATCTTAATGAAAATAAAGATATTTATTTAGTTGGAATACATTTTAATGAAGATGATAGGAATATTAGTATGTTTGAGTGGGAGAAAATAGATAATTACAAAAAAACATAGAGTTTATAAATTGTGCTAGTATATCCATTGAAGTTAAGAAAAAATATAAGGTTTAAAAATGACAAAAAATAGTTACTTCCTATCCCAACCTCACCAACCATTTTTCCTACTAGGAATTATAAATGCTATCGTAATGATGCTTATCTTTGCTCTAAGTTATAAGGGTATTTTTACTCTTACCACTGAGTCTTTGAATTTTCATACTTACTCTTTGATATTTCTTGTATTTACAAATATGTTTACAGGTTTTCTCTTCACAACATTTCCACGATTTTGTCAGAGTGATGTTATAAATAGTAAATATTATAAAAATATCTTTTATCTCTCTCTATGGGCTTCTATTGTTTATCTGGTAGGTACATTTGTAAATCATTATATTTTAATAGTCGGAATGTTTATTTCATTTATCACACATTTTTTTATAGTGTTAAAACTTGCAAATATTCATAAAATTGGAAAAGCGATTGAAAAAAATGATGCTTATTGGATAGTAGTAGCACAATATTTTGGAATAATAAGTCATGCTCTTTTTATATGGATTGAGATGAATAAGTATATCAATATTCCACTTGACTATACATCAACAGCTATCAACTTTGGATTTTATCTTTATCTAGTATTTTTAGGATTTACAGTAGGACAGAGAATGATTCCTTTTTTCTCTCACTCATTTGCTCCTAAAGATAATCGTTTTGTAAAGATAGTGTTCGTGATGTTAGTGTTAAAAGTTCTTTTAGCTACAGTGGATTTTAAACTTGAAGAGATGATGGTAGATATTATGTTAGGTCTCTATTTAACAAGAGAGTTTTTAAGATGGAAATTAGATATCTTGAATGCACCTGCTATTTTATGGGTTTTACATTTGGCTCTATTTTGGTTACCAGCATCCTTTTTTCTCTCAGCTATAAGTTTAGGTGCAGAACTTTTACTTGAAACATCTTTCTATTTCTTTAATCTTCATCTTTTAGCTATCGGTTTTTTAACAACAGTACTTATAGGATTTGGAACACGAGTAACATTAGGACACTCTGGACAACCTCCTCATGCAGATAAGATAGCTATTGGTATATTTATCTTTATACAAATTGTAGTTCTTTTACGCGCATTATTTAGTTTTAATATCGCATTCAGTTGGGATATGAACTTTTTATTTGATATATCTTTTACTGCTTGGTTAATTTTATTTATTGTTTGGGGTGGTAGATATGGTAGAGTTTTACTATTTGGAAAGAGATAAAAATCTGAAAAAAGTGTCTTACAACACTTTTTTCCTAAATCTCAAAGAGTTAACATTTGATTTTTCAATAGCCTCTTTTTGATACTCCACCATCTTTAAAAATGGAGTAAGAAAACTATCAAATTCTCTGTCTTTAATATTTTCTATATGCCACTTATCTAATAATTCAAGTACGACTAATGTCGATTCTATTGTTGAAAGATAGTTACTTTGTGGTTGCTCTTTTATCTCATACTGAGAAACTCTTGTTGTTCTAAAACTAAGATGTTGCAATCTATTTAAATTATTACTCAATGTAAATATCTTTTTTGTGCATAACCAAGTAGAATCTATCAAAAATATTGCTAATGGTTTATCTTTTTTATTTGAAAGAGCTGGATTTTTTTTACTCATATCTATCGCATCTTGAGAAGGAAAAAGAATATAGCTGTTATGTGTAGCAATAATCTCATTAATTTTTTTATGGTTTGAAAAATCTATACCTATAAAAAGTTCTGAGTTTTTCAAAGAAAGATGAGTAAAAAAACCTGTATTATTTTTTACCTTTTTAAACTCTTTCGGATGCATCAATATTATAAACTTTGTATCTGTATCTATGGATGATATATATTGACACATACAGGAACTCTTTGGTCTAAAACAGCTATAACATCGTTCTCTATCTCCATAGATTGTTGGCATCTTATAACTCTCTATTCAAAAAAAGGTTGAAAGCATTCTCAGTGCTTACTTTCTCAATATCTTCAACATCTTTTTCTAAAATCTCTGCAACTTTATCTATAACTAAAGTCGTATATAAAGGCTCATTTCTTTTTCCTCTATGAGGTGTAGGTGTTAAGTATGGACCATCTGTTTCTATCAGTAACTTATCCATCGGTATTTTAGGTAATACATTTATAAGTTTTTTTGCATTTTTAAAAGTAACTACTCCCCCTATACCAAAGTAAAAATTTTCATGAGCTAAACTAAGTAACTCCTCATCTGCATTATAACAATGAAGTACTCCTCCTACCTCTTTGGCATTATGTTCTAAAAGGAGTTCTTTTGCATCTCTTGAGGCATCTCTGATATGAATTATAAGAGGTTTTTGATATTTTTTGGCTAACTCTATCTGTGCTATAAAAACTCTTTTTTGTTTCTGCTTCTCTTGCTCTTTCTCTTCATCAGACCCCTCTAATCTGAAATAATCAAGTCCACACTCCCCAATAGCTATACACTTTTTATGTCCAACATACTTTTCAAAATCAAGGTTACTAAAAGAGTTCAAATCATAAGGGTGAACCCCTACTGCAAAATATATGTTTTCATACATCTCTACTATCTCAATAGCTCTCTCTAGTGTAGATGGGTCAGCTCCTGGAATTATAAACTTCTCTACTCCACCCTCTTTTGCTCTTTGAAGAACATCTTCTAAATCATCTCTATATCTCTCATCATCCAGATGTATATGTGTATCAACTATCACCTTTTTTCTCCTCTTTTAATTTTTTAACAAATAGTATATTTTTTACCATTAAGTATATAAAAAATATAGAAACTGAAACCGAACCAACTGATAATAGAAACTCACCTGCCATAAAAAAATTATAGGCTAATATCATTCCTACCATTGAAATTATAAAACACATCAGTAAACCTCCAAAAATTCCCTCTATTCTAGCTATTTTACCTCTCTTTGAACTGAATTAAGAGCTTTTACAAATAAACTATATTAAAATATATAATAATTCATTTTAGGATAATAGCATGAGACATTTTCTAACACTTAAAGATTTTACAAAAGAGGAAATTTTAGAGATTGTAGATATTGGTTTACAAATCAAAAAAGATTTAAAAGCTGGTATCTATAAAGAGGAACTAAAAAACAAAACTCTTGCTATGATTTTTGAAAAAAGTTCTACACGTACACGAGTAAGTTTTGAGACTGGTATGTTTCAACTTGGTGGTCATGCACTTTTTTTATCAAATCGTGATATTCATTTAGGTCGTGGCGAACCTGTTAAAGATACATCAAGAGTTATCTCTAGTATGTGTGATATGGTGATGATAAGAACATTTGAACACTCTATGATAGAGGAGTTTGCATCTTACTCTAAAGTCCCTGTTATCAATGGTTTAACAGACACTTATCATCCAGTACAACTTTTGGCTGATTATATGACTATGATAGAACATGGCATTACAGAGAATGCTATTGTTGCTTATGTTGGTGATGGAAATAATATGACTAACTCTTGGATGATGCTAGCTGCTAAAATAGGCTTTGAACTTCGTATAGCAACACCTGTTGGATATGAGGTAGATGCTAAAATACTAGCAGAGGCTCAAGAGATAGCAAAAGAGAGTGGTGCTATTATAACAACTTCTCATTATCCTAAAGTAGCTGTTTTAGATGCTACTATCGTTACAACTGATACTTGGGCTTCGATGGGTCAAGAGGATGAAAAAGAGCAACGTATAAAAAATTTTGATGGTTTTATAGTAGATAAAAAATTGATGGCATTAACAAAAGAGAACTCCAAGTTTCTACACTGCTTACCAGCATATAGAGACCAAGAAGTAAGCGAAGAAGTTTTAGAATCTCATTCTGAGATAGTTTTTAATGAGGCAGAAAATAGACTTCATGCTCAAAAAGGTTTAATGGTTTGGTTAAATAACCTAGACTCTAAAGGTTGGAATTAAATCCAACCTTTAGAGTCTGCCATAATCGCTTTATTATTTGAGTTAAATACTTTTACTAATGTAGAGATAATATCTGTACCATAATCAAAATATTTTGTAGCAACACAATCAACAGTTGAATGACCTAAAACTTTTGTCTCTGTTAATTTTGTATAATCACTCATAGCACTATCTAAATTTGTAAGCTCTCTTAAAATAGAAGAACTATATAAATCATTATGTTTAGATACAAGTGTTTTCATAGATGATTGAAGTCTACTTTCTAAACTTTTAATCTCACTTAACATAGATTCAATAGCAAATTTTTGAGTATCTGTAATAGATTTTTTAGCAACGATACCTGAACCCATACCTCTCATTTTACCAACTTGTTCTACTAACGGTAAAATTACTTCCATCATTACTGTTGAAGCCTCTTTTCCAAAAGGATTTAAATCTTTTGAACCCTGTTTACTGATAGATTGAGCTAACATCAAAATTTGGTCAATTTGCACAGTATAATCTTTAAATGTTTGTTCAGCTTTTTGGTCAAATGCAACATTACCAAGTTTAGTAAGTGCTTGAGAAATATTATTTGCTGAACTACCAATAGTAGGATGAGATGCTAATGGTAAAGATTCCATTGTAGCGATAGCTTTTTTCATATCTCTCTTATTTGAATGAATTAAAAGTAAAGCACTCTTGTTTCCACTCATATAACTATTCGTTAAACCACGAGTCTTTTGAGTCGCAATCATCAAATCTTTTAATGCACCAATATATTTTGCATTATTTGCCTGCTCATCATTACTAAAAAGAGACTTTGCTTCTAAACTAAAAATTAATAGTGCTAAAACTAAAAATATACGCATCGTTAAATCCTTTGATTTTATTTTCAAAGGAATTTTAACACTATTTGATATAAAAATAACTGATTTTCATTGAAATATTAATATTTTATTCCCGTAGCAACTCTAATTTTTTCCATCATAGGTTGAGCAATTATTTTTGCCTTTATTGCACCACTATTTAAAATCTCTCGAACCTCATCTTGATGACTCATATAATAATCTCGTTTTTCTCTATACTCTCTAAAATATTCCCACATAACATCAGCTAAATAGAGTTTAAAATGTCCATGACCCTCTCCACCTTGAGTATATCTTTTTTGTAAATTAAGAAGTTCATCTGTATCTAAAAACAGTTTTGCCATATTGTAAACATTACAGTTTTCAAACTCTTTTGGCTCTTCCATAGCTACATTTTCAGTAACAATTTTTTTAATAGTTTTCAACTGTTTTTTCTCTTCACCAAAGATATTTACAGTATTTCCATAACTCTTAGACATCTTTTGCCCATCTGTTCCTGGAACTGTTGCTACATTTTCCTCTATCTTAAACTCTGGAATTTTAAAAATATCTCCATACTCATTATTAAACTTTACAGCAATATCACGTGCTATCTCTACATGTTGAATCTGGTCTTTTCCAACAGGAACAATATCTGGGGAGTAAAGTAAAATATCTGCTGCCATAAGTACAGGATAAGAGAAAAGAGAGTGATTTGCAGAGATACCTTTTGCTGTTTTATCTTTATAACTATGTGCTCTCTCAAGAAGTCCCATCGGTGTAAATGCTGAAAGAATCCAATAGAGTTCTAAAACCTCTTTAGAATCAGATTGCACCCAAAAAGTAGATTTTTCAGGATTAATACCTAAAGATAAAAAATCTGTTGCTGTTTGCATAGTAAGTTTTGCTAACTTATCTCCACCATTACCACTACTCATAGCATGATAATTTGCTATAAAAGCAAAAGTATTACCTGTTTTTTGAGCATCTATCATCTGTTTTATAGAACCAAAATAGTTACCAATATGAAGGTCACCAGAGGGTTGAATACCTGTTAAAAGTCTCATATATTTTCCTAAATGTTTTTATGACATTATAGCAAAATAGCGATTTTAAAGTTTTGTTCTGATACCATCCTCTTTTTAATCACCTCTCTATTTAGGAAATCTTTTTTTGAAATCTCTCTTACTTATTTTGATATCTCTAAACTTAATTGCACACAATGAATACTCTTTGAGAATAGCCTACGGAAAAGTCACATCAAGTGATTTAGGGGAAATATTAACAGCCGATATACAAAAACATAAATATAACTTAACAGTTTTAGCATTTGATAGCTCCTATCTTCTAAAAAAAGATATATATAATCTTCCAATAGATGTTAGTACCAATGTTGGTGTTGCCTATTTTAATGAAGATAATCAACAAAACAGTATTTATGAAACAACTCTTTATATAAAAGCTTATTATAAATTTGATACCTTATCTAGTAGATTTGGTTTTGGAGAGGGTATCTCCTATACGAATAATATTTTAACAACAGAGTATCTTGAAGCTACACAAAAAAGTGACCACTATTCACGATTTTTAAACTATTTAGATATTAGTTTTGATCTAGATTTTGGAAAGCTCATAGGCTATAAACCTCTATCATCTACATATTTAGGAGTTCTTATCAAACATAGGTCGGGAATATTTGGTCTTATAAATAATGTTAGTCATGGTGGTTCTAATTACAACACTTTCTACATAGAAAAAAAATTTTAAAAAAATAAGGAGTTATCGTATGTTTGAATGGATTTTATGGTTTCATGTTATCTCATTTATATCTTGGTTTGCAGTTCTTTTTTATCTTCCTAGATTGTATGTGTATCATGCTGAAAATATAGAGAACAAAGGTTTTGTAGAGGTAGTAAAAATACAAGAGATGAAGTTACTAAAGTATATTGGTGTTCCCTCAATGTGGAGTACAATAGTTACAGGCTCATATCTTGCTTATAGTATAGGTTTAAGTGCTAATGCTTGGCTTCATGCTAAAATATTTTTAGTAGTGTTACTTGTGATATATTTCTATTCAATGGAAAAATATAGAGTAGAATTTTTAGAGGATAGATGCACAAAAAGTGGAAAGTTTTTTAGAATATATAATGAGATTCCAACAATATTGATGATGATAATTGTTGCTATGGTTGTTATAAAACCATTTTAAGAAGTGGTGGCAGAGTGCTGGACACACTCGTAAGACCACATATCTAACAAAAGGAGGAACTTGCATGCATAAGTTTCAACTTAGAATTAGCTTTACCATTTTTGGGTATAAAGTTAATTTTAGAGTGCAAAGGCTATAAGCCTTTGTACCTTGTTAGAATTATAACATAATTTCTATTTCTCACCTTTTTTCTTCGCTTTAAATAATAAAGGAGTCCCACTAAAGTTAAATGCTTCTCTCATCTTATTTACAAGATAACGTCTATATGTAAAATGAAGCCCACTCGGCTTATTCATCACTATCGCTATTTTTGGTGGTCTTGTTTCATACTGTGTTCCATAATAAATACGAATAACTTGTCCACTCACACTAGGAAGTGTATGACGACGAAGTGCTTTTTCAATAATCTCATTAATTTTTGAAGTCGGAATACGTTGTGAATAGTTCTCATTTATCTCTAAAATCATATCGTGAAGTTTATCTACTCTTAGATGTGTTTGAGCAGAAAGAGTGATAATAGGTGCATAAGATAGGAACTTAAATCTATCACGAACCTCTCTAATAATTTTTTCATGCTCATCACGTTTTGAAATATCCCATTTATTTAAAACGATTATACAAGAGAGTCTGTTACTATCAACAAGCCCAGCTATCTTCTCATCTAAATCCATAAAAGGCTGACTAGCATCTAAAACGATAAGTGCCATATTTGAATTTTCTAACATCTCTGTTGTACGCATAAGAGCATACTTCTCAATCCCAAGAATTTTACCACGACGACGAAGACCAGCTGTATCTACAAATGTTATCTGTTTATCTTTATAATTAACAGTTTCATCAATAGGGTCAATAGTTGTTCCAGCAACACTACTTACAACTGAACGTTCTTCCCCTAAAAGAGCATTTAAAAGTGAACTTTTTCCAACATTTGTACGACCAATAATCGCTATTTTGATATGGTTAATATCTTCCTCATCAAACTCTTTGATACGGTCATTATTTCCAAAGATAGTATCATCAACAACAATACCATCCATCTCATCTTCATCCCAATAAGTAAAGCCATCATCTTCATCATTTTGATTTTCTATATTTGCAAAGAAATCTTCATCACTCTCAACCTCTTCAGGTTCATTTACAAGAATATCCTCTTCACTCTCATCTTTCACGATGTCGCTATCAGGAATTTTACTACCTATCCACTCTAACAATTCAACTGTATTTCTATTATGTGCAACTGAAATACCAAAGATATCTCCTGTTCCAAACTCATAATAATCCCAAAGTTTCTCTTTCATCTTGTCATTATCTATCTTATTTACAACAAGAGCCATATCTTTACCCATAGCTTGAAGTTCATAAAAAAGTTTTTTATCTTCATCTTCAGGGATACCTTTTCCATCAACCATATAAAGAATAATGTCAGCTTTATAAGCAGCTTTTAAAGACATCTCTTTTATTTTATCAAAAAGCTCACACCCTTTGTCTAGTCCACCTGTGTCAAGGAGTTGCACCTCTTTGTTCATTATAACTGTTGTTCTACGTTTCACATCTCTTGTAGTACCTGCGATATCTGCTGTAATAGCATCACGTTTCTTAACTAAACGATTAAAAAGAGAACTTTTCCCAACATTTGGGCGACCGATAATGGCGATTTTTTTCATGAGAGTACCTGTATATATGAAGTTTTAAATAAAAATAGAATGATATTTTTTAATTATGAAAGTATATCTAAATAAGTGGGGAATTTGAAAAATGTAAAATAAATTGGTTAGATTCTCAAAAGAGAATCTAATCAGCAACCATCCAAACATAATATTTATTAGTTTGAGGGTCTCTCCATGAATCTTTTACATGAGAACTAACTGTTACATTAGCTTTTAGTGTAGAATTTACTGCACTTGTGGAACTATATTGTCCACCACTCTCTTTCTGTGCATCAGTAACACTAGCATTTATCTGTGTCGATTTATCTAATGCTAATTGTGTTCTTGCACGATTTTTAGCAGATTCCTCTTGAGCAACTATACCATTCATATGAGGAGCACACATACCAACGGCACCACCTTGACTATTTGTAATCCAAGATGGTTTTTTTGCTTTTGTTGGTTTAGGCTGAAAACACCCACTTAAAAATAGAGCTACAATAAGTGCTAAACTAAATAATACTTTCATTATTCAGCTGGGAATTCTTTCTCTAAAGAGTCCATAGCTTGTTTAGATTGAAACTGTTGCCATAAAGCTTGGTCATTACCTTTACTTGTTTTAATAGTATCTTGAACTTTTGCATTTACAGTTTGGTCAGGTACAGCAACTAAAACATAAAGTGTTCCACGGCTATTATATGTCTTAACTTTTTTAGAACCTGTAAGGTCTATTTTAGCAGTCTGTTTTGTAACAGCAGTTGTAACAGCATCTATTGTTTCAGCATCACCTGAACCAGTAGATCTCATGAAATCTTCCATTTTAGATTTTACTGTTGTTTTAATTTGATGTGCTAAATTTTGACGAGCTCTTGTCATCGCTTGAGAATTTCTCATAGATGGATTTTTAGAAGTACCAATACCAACAGCAGCATATGAAGCACCTTCAATAGATGAATCACATACCCATTGAGGTATTTGAATACCTTTATCATCTGTACATTTTTCAACAAATGCCTCTTCTGTTGGTGCTGGAGTAGCTCCACATCCTGCAAATGTTGCAGCCATTAAACTCGCTAATGCGATTGATGAAATTGTTTTTGTCATTTTCTATCCTTTTTTGTTTGTATGATTATACATATTTATATCTTAGAAATAGCTCTATCTATTTACATTCAGAATTATCAAGTTTTTTGAACTGATAGTCTATCTCATTATCTCTTATTGTTGCTATCTCGATACATTTAGCATCTGTATTATGTAACCTTACTACACGATCAATTTTATTATTAAGATACACCCTTACCTGTGCTTTATTATTGATATTACTATCATTACTAAACCTATGAACTATCACTCTATAACTATTGTTTTTATCTAATTTATCAAGAGTTATTGTTTCAGGTCCAAAACCTTTTCTTGCATCTCTATCAAGTTTTACAGTATTGGTAATATCTCTTGTTTTTCTATAACTAATATGATAATCATCACTCTTTAAATGAAGATCTAAATCTAAAGGTTTTGTATCCCAACTTAAAACAAATCTAGCACTTCCAAGAGGTAAGTTTTTACTCATTAAAAATAAATTATTCCAATATGAACCAGCAAAAACCATCACTTTTTCATTTGCAGTTATATATCCTCTTCGAGAAAATTGAATAGGTACACCATTTTTATCCATATCTTCTGGAGGATTAGGAACAGTCACTTGACCATAAGCATCTGTTTTTAATTTAAATGGACCAACCATAACTTTAGCATTACTAATCGGTTCACAAGTAACACTATCCTTCACTGAAAAAACAGTTTCATCCCAAGAGTCTTGAGCCATATCCGCTATCTCATTTGTTGTCCAACACGACTCACCATAGCTATTTAACACTAATAATGATGTTAATACAATTTTTTTTATCATCTTTTATCTCCCTCTATTCTTTTATTTCAAACCCATTTTTGAAGGATTTAGTATATTATTTGGGTCGAATGCCATCTTAATAGATTTAAAAAGATTCATCTCCTCTTCACTAAATGCCATACTCATATAGGGAGCTTTAGCAAGACCTATTCCATGCTCTCCACTCAATGTTCCACCTAAATCAATAGTCGCTTGAAAAACCTCTTCTATCGCTTGATAAGCAATTTTCACCTGTTCTGGGTCTTTACCATCTACCATAACATTAGTATGAACATTCCCATCACCTGTATGTCCAAAACATGGAATATTTATCTTATATTTATCAGCAATAGCATAAAACTTTTCAAGTAATTGTGGTAAAACTGCACGTGGAACTGTTACATCTTCATTGAGTTTTTTACTTCCATAGACACTTAGAGCTGGAGAAGCATTACGACGTGCAAACCATATATCTGCTGATTCTTTTTCATCTTTTGCTCGTCTAAATTCAGTACAACCATTCTCTTTAAATACTTTCTCTATCTGTGTCAGTTGAAACTCTAAATCATCTTCCATATTTCCATCAACATCAGTTACAAGTAAAGCACCTGCATCAACAGGAAGTCCTTTATGAAAAGTTTGTTCAACTGCACGTATAGTTAAGTTATCTAAAAACTCCATAGCAACTGGTGTGATACCACTTGCCATAGTTTTATAAACTGCTTCCATAGCATCATTTACAGTTGGAAAGATTCCCATCGCTGTTTTTGTAAGTTTTGGTTTTGGGATAAGTCTTAAAGTTATCTCTGAGAGAACTGCTAATGTTCCCTCTGATGCTACTAAAATACCACTTATGTTATATCCTGCAACATCTTTTATTGTTCTTTTTCCAGCTTTAATAATGTCCCCATTAGGTAAAACTGCTCGTGTTGCCATAACATAATCTTTTGTTATTCCATACTTTGCAGCTCGCATACCACCAGCATTTTCACTAACATTTCCACCTAACGTTGAATACTCTTGACTTGCTGGGTCTGGTGGATAGAAGAGTCCTATCTCTTCCACTTTTCTTTGTAAATCCATATTTATAACTCCAGGTTGAACAACAGCTACCATATTTTTAACATCTATCTCTAAGATTTTATTCATATGTTTTTCCATAGCTAAAACGATACCACCACTACTAGGTAAGGCTCCACCTGTAAATCCACTACCAGCACCACGAGGTACTATAACTATTTTATGTTCATTACAATACTTTAAAATGTCGCTAATATCTTGTTCATTTCTTGGAAAAATAACTGCATCTGGGCGAAAGTGTTCACGAGTTGCATCGTACGAATATGCTATAAGATGTGCTTTATCACTATAAATATTTTCATCACCAACAATTTTTGTAAAATGTTGTATATGTTTAAAATCTATCATTGTTCATCCTTCTATTTTAAATTTTTATTTTCAGGGTTATATTTTTTTAATAATGAGTAGTAATAACTTTCATAATTTATAAGTTCATCACTCCCCTCACCCCACCAATCTGCTTCAATTTCAGCTACTCTTGAATAAAAAGGTAACATAATATTTTCTTGCTTTAACGGTGTATCAGTTACATTAAGTATCATAAAACTTTTAGCATCAATGGTATAAAGCTTTTGCTCTAAATAGATAAAAATAATACCAATAGAGGTAGCCTTTATCATCGCATCAAAATCCTCTCTTAAAGGTGTTGGATGTCCATTTAGTGATAACATAGATGTAAATATATCTGGATGTAGCCATTGCACTTTAATACTTTTACTTAAACGATAATAGATATTTTCACTTGGTGCTAATAACATTGCTCGTTTATATCCAAATCCTAAAATAGCCATATCTCCAGTTTTGACACTCCAATCACCTATTGGTAAAGCATTATTTATGCCATCTGTATATTTATTAAGTTTTAAAGTAGCTATTTTTAATTCTTTATCAAAACTAAGAACTACAACACTTTTTAAGATAGTTGTATGTTGTTTTGCAATCTCTTGAACGATAAATCCACTCATACCAACATCTATTTTTTCAATACTAATTGTAGCTGTTTCACTCTCTTTATCTAATGTCACAAGGGGTGCTTTTATCACGCCTGCTACAAGTTGTATAACTAAAATTAAAAATATAAATATTTTTTTCATCAATCTCTTCTCATATTTAAGTTAATGCGATTATATCAAACAAACCTCATACTAAGCCAATTTTTGATAGAGTTTGCAAATTTATTATTTTAGGAACTATCTTATATGCTACGTCTTTTCGTAATCTTAACTTTGTGGGTCTCACTTTTTAGTGCAGAGGTTGAAGAACATCGCTGGAAAAATGGTGAGATGTTTTTATCATTTTTAGAAAAAAATAAACTCCCTTTAAAAAATCTTTATTACAACCTTGATAGAGAGAGTCAAATTCTTACCACCGAAATGCACACAGGAATACATTATCAAATTTTAAGAGCTAAAGATGGAACTATTGAACAGATATTACTTCCACTCAATAGTGAACTACAAATTCATATCTATAAAAATAAAAAAAGTTATAGTTTTGAGATTATTCCTATTGTTCTTAACAAAGAGATAGAAGCACTTACATTGACAATAACAAGTTCTCCTAACTACAATCTAACAAAAGAGACAGGTTCACATAAATTAGCTAAAATATTTATATCTGCTTTTAGAAACTCTCTTAACTTTAAAAATGATATTCGTAAAGGTGATAAATTGGTAATGATTTATCAACAACTCTATCGTCTTGGTAACCGATTTTCTATGCCTACTTTACAAACAGCAATGATAGAGATGAGAGGTAGAAAGAACTATATTTACCTTAATAGTAATGATGAAAGATATTATGATGAAAATGGGCACCGTGCAAAAGGTTTCTTACTTAATGCACCTGTCAAAGGAGCAAGAATATCTTCCTATTTTACAAAAAGAAGATTTCATCCTATTCTTAAAAAATGGAAAGCACATTTAGGTGTCGATTTTGCTGTACGTCGTGGTACACCTATCGCAGCAGCTGGAAGTGGAAAAATTATTTTTGCTAATCGTAATGGTGCATATGGAAACCTAATAAAAATTCGTCATAGTGATGGATATGAAACAAGATATGCACATATGAAATCTTTCAGAAGAGGTATCCATAGAGGAAGTTATGTAAAAAAAGGACAAATTATAGGCTATGTAGGAACAACTGGTCGTTCTACCGGTCCTCATCTACATTTTGAACTTCGTAAAAATGGTAATGCGATAGACCCTCTTAAAGTTGTAAGAGTTTCTACTAAAAAGCTAAAAGGTTCAAAAAGAAAAAAATTCTTTAAACTGAGAGATACATATAATAAAGAGATAGATTATCATCTCTTTAATCAAACAAAATTCAAAAAAACTCCAAAGGTTGAAAGACGATGTTATTTCCAGAACCTCAGATAGACTCTATTGAAAAGCTAACAAACCCAAAGTTTGTAAAACCTATGAAAATAAACTATACTCTCAAAAATAAAAAAAAAGTATGGGAAGCAGTTGAATCCCATGATAGTGTTTCTATACTTATCTATCATACTCAAAAAAAATCTTTTATATTAGTAAAACAGTTACGAATAACTGTTCTCAATAAAAATAAAAAAGATGGGATGATGTATGAACTTTGTGCAGGGATAGTTGACAAAAACTGTTCCCTTGAGCAGATAGCAAAAGAGGAAGTGCTTGAAGAGTGTGGGTATGATATAGATATAAACTCTTTAGAAAAAATAACATCAGTATATTCAGCGGTTGGAATCTCTGGAGCTTACCAAACACTCTTTTTTGTAGAGGTCGATGATAGTATGAAAGTAAGTGATGGTGGTGGATTAGAGGAGGAGGATATAGAAGTAATCTATCTTAAACTTGAAGATACAAAAGAGTTTATGTTTGATGAAAAATATCAAAAAACAACTGGTTCTTTAATGGCACTTTATTGGTTTTTTGACACTAAGAAACATTTCATCCAAACTCAATAGGATCCATATCTATCTCAGCTAAAGGCACTTTTGTAGCCTTTATAGCTCTTATAATGTCGGTACTCTTATCTGAACGAAGCAGTATCTCAAATCGGTATTTGTTAGCAACTCTCTCTATGGCACATTTTCCAGAACCAACTATCTCTATGTTTGGCATAGCCAAAAGATTTGTTTCCATCTCTCGCATCTGCTCTTGAGCTTTTGCACCATTTTTATGAGAAAAAAGTATACGACAAAGTTTTTTATAGGGTGGATAGAGTTCTTGACGAAACAGTTTCTCCTCCTCTAAAAAATCCTCATATCTTTCTCTATAATGGTTAAAAAAATCCTCATTAAAACTTTGAACTAAAACAACAGCATCTTTAGCCCGTCCACTTCGTCCTGAAATCTGTATAAGAGAGGCTAATGCTTTCTCTCTTGCTCTATAATCACTCAGATTTAGCATATTATCTAACCCCAATATCACGGCTAAAGTCACCCCGTGATAATCGTGTCCTTTACTTAACATCTGAGTTCCTACGAGTATATCTGTTTCATTATTATTAAATCTTTTCAGTGCTTTTTTAAGCTTTGCAGATGTTGTTATAGTATCTCTATCAAACTGCTCTATTTTTGCATTTGGCAACTCTTGTGAGATATTTTTCAGTGCTTCAGCCGTTCCTAAACGAGTAGTTGTAAGATTGGGACTGGTACATTTTTCACACACCTGAGGAATAGCTTGAGTATAGTTACAATAGTGACACTTCAATGCCCTACTCTTTTGATGTAAACTCATCCCTATACTACAAAATTTGCACTCTACTGTATGCCCACAATCGCCACATATAAGATATTTAAAATTCGCTCTAGTAGGAACAAAAACTATCGCTTGTTCCTGTTTTTCTAAAGTAGATTGAAGAGTTTGTAAAACCATAGGGGAGATATTTTCAGTTGATTTTTCATAGATAAATGTTTTTTGAGAGCTTATATAGCCCCCTTTTAACCTTATATGAGGAAACTTTACAAAACTACTTAAAGAGGGTGTTGCACTTCCTAAAACAACAGGAATATCATAGAGTTTTCCCATATATATAGCTATATCACGAGCATTATATCGAGGTCTTGAAGAGGCTTTATAACTGTCATCGTGTTCCTCATCTACTACTATAAGCCCTAAATTATCTATGGGTAAAAAGAGTGTAGAACGAGGACCTGCTATAATCTTTGCCTCACCACTATATATTTTAGCCATCATTTTTCTTTTTTGAAGAGGCGTTAGCTTTGAATGCCATATAACAACACTCTCTCCAAACTGTTTTTCTAGTCTTATACCCATCTGAGGAGTTAAAGAGATTTCAGGCATCAAAAATATAGTCCGTTTTCTTTGCTCTAAGATTAACTCAAAATATCTCATATATATCTCTGTTTTACCACTTCCTGTATCTCCAAAAAGTAGTGAAACTTTCTCTTTTTTAAGAAATTCTAATGCTGATATTTGTTTAGATGTAAGTTTTATATCAGTTGTAAGAGTTCCCTCAAAAACTGTTTTTTCCAATGAGTGTGCAACCATCAAACCTAGAGCATCACCTAAGGAACAAAAATAGTATATAGAGATAAATTTAGCTAAATTGAGTTGATTGGCTGAATAATAGAATTCACTCTGCTCTAAAATAGGATTTGTTTTAAAGTTTGGTTCTTCACAACTAGATAAGATAACACCATAAAGAGTTCTATTTCTAAACTCTACTTGAACTTTTGTACCGATAGTTTCAATATTTTGGGAGTGATAGGTAAAAGGCTCAAGGGGTGAGCCTAATATGGAGATGAGATAATAGTTCAATCTCTTAAGTATTAATCTACTAATTTTCTACAAATTTTTTGTGTATCAGTAGTACCATCACCTCTAGTACAACTAAATTTTCCAGTTGCTTTATCATATTTAAATTCAATAGATAGAGTATTAGTATTAAATTGGTAAGTTGTATCATTATCTTTAGACCATTTTCCATCTGTTGTACCTGAAGCGATACCATAACTTAAAAGAGTTCTATCGTTATCACTATCCCCTGTAAAAAGGAGATCATTATCCGAACTTAACTTCTCTATAAAACTATTATTACCCTTAATAAGCTGACTCTGTCTCTCTGTCAAAATAGCAGAACGAATAGTAGCAACATCTGTTTTACCCTTAGATATATCAGCATTATTTTTAGCAGAACCCATTTTTGGAATAGCCACAGAAGCTAAAATACCTAAAATAACTATCACAAAAATAAGTTCTATCATAGTAAAAGCTTTTTTCATCTTTTAAATCCTTACTTCTCTTGTATAAAAAGATATAATTTCCACCAAATGATGGAAATTATACGATTAATGTTTATTAAAGTCCCAAAATGGTGCAGCTGAACTTGTTGCAGCTGTACCGTTAATATCGTAAGTAGTCCCTTCAACAGTAGTAGTAAAACTTGTTCCATCTTGTGCTAATTTAGCTACATCAGCCACATCACCACATTGTTCAGGAATTTTAATTTGATCATTAATATTTGCTTCAGTAAATACATCTGTTGCAGCAAGACCATCTATCGCCATATTTGACCATAAAGATGCACCAACACTATTATTTAAAGTTGAATAATATGATCTACAATTACTTGCTTTAGCTTGTGAAGATGTATTCATCATCTTTGGTACAGCTACCGCAGATAAAATCCCTAAAATAACGATAACGAAAATCAATTCGATCATTGTAAAACCAGTTCTTCTCATAAAAAAACTCCTTAATTAAAATATAATTTGAATTACTCTAGTAATCTTAACAATAATAGTATATAATATATGATTAGATGTTGCTTAATATGTTTAAGCTTTAAAACATATATAACTAGTGGAAAAGGAGTTGTTATGAGTGTTGAAATTTCACGTGCACATAGTCTTATATCGGATGCTTTAGATTATAGGGCTACACGTCAAGATATGATTGCTTCAAATATTGCAAATGCTGATACTCCTTTTTATAAACCAAGAGATATACGGTTTGAAGATGCCCTAGCTCAAAAAAAAGCCGATATTATGGATGACAAATCTAATAAATTAGCTCTTGCTCAAACAAACTCATCACATATACCTTTACATAACGAACCATCTTCCTATAAACCAACTACCTTTTTTAGAGATGGACATATGGCGAGAAATGATGGTAATAGTGTCGATATAGATGTTGAAACAACTGAAATGAGTAAAAACTCTGTAATGTTTAATGCACTTATTCAAGCAAATAAAAAAGATACTATGATTTTTAGAAGTGTCATTGATGCTTCACAAAAAACTCAATAAAGTAAAAGAGGGATAAAATAATGAGTAATTTTCTCAATAGTTTTGATATAAGTGGTTATGGTCTTTCTGCACAACGTGTACGTGTAAATACAATATCTAGTAATATTGCCAATGCACAAACAACTAGAACTGAAGAGGGTGGGCCATATAGACGAAAACAAGTTGTTTTTAAAGCTATGAACTTTAATCAACAATTTAATAAAGCACTCTCAGCAACTACCAATAATACAAAATTTGAAGACCCATTAAATGAAGGTAGTTTTGGTAAAAAAGTAAATCCAGCTATTATGAGTGTAATGATAGATAAAATTTCACGAGATGATTCTACTCCAAAAATGAAATTTGAACCAAATCATCCAGATGCAGATGCAAATGGTTATGTAGCATATCCAAATATTAATCCTGTTATAGAGATGGCAGATTTAGTTGAAGCTACTCGTTCTTATCAAGCAAATGTATCTGCTTTTCAAAGTGCAAAAGATATGGCAAATAGTGCGATATCATTATTACAATAATTTAGGATATACTAATGATTAATATCAACAATCTTTCCAAAACATCAACAGCAGAGCTTTTACAACAAAAAAATAGTATTTCACAACCAAATAATAATATTTTTGCGCAACAACTTAAATCTGCCATAAATAGTGTAAATGAACATCAAATAGATAGTGAACATGCAATAGCAGATATGGCAACAGGTCAAGTAAAAGACCTTCATCAAGCTGCATTAGCTATTAGTAAAGCTGAAACAAGTATGAAATTGATGTTAGAGATACGAAATAAAGCATTGAATGCTTACAAAGAATTAGGTAGAACACAGTTATAATTTTATGGAAGAGATTGAACGCAACGAAAATACAAAAGTTCTTACTCTCTATCTTATTATTACTGCTCTATTTATAATTTTTCTATTTTCAATATTAAAAACAATATTAAATGACCGTTCTATGCCTAGCCGATATGCCATTAATAGTTCTAAAGCTTATCGTGGTGATATTATAAGTGCTGATGGTTTTCACTTAGCAAGAACTAAAAAACTCTACAAAGCTGTTGTAAATAAAAGATATATAGACCCTGATAAAAAAGAACTTTTTATTGAACTTTTTAGTATCTATTCCGGTATAAATACCTCTGAAATTAGAAATAAACTCAACTCTGCTAAAGGTGTAATTGTTCTTAGCTATGAAATAACAGAAAAAAAAGCTAAATACCTTAAAAAACTATCGTATGAACTTCGTAGACTTAGTGTTTTTAAAGCTATTAAAAATAAAAAAAGTGGTTTACTTCAAGTTCATGGGCTCAATATTATAGAGAGTGGAGAGAGCCGTCTTTACCCTTATAATGACCTACTGACACCTATTATTGGTTATCCAAATAAAATGTATAACACTGGTTTTACTTATGTAACAGGAATTAAAGGTTTAGAAAGAAAATATAATGATGAACTTACTGCTAGACAAGATGGTATCAAAAAAGGTACAAGAGATGTTAATAGCTATATTATTTTAAATAAAAATAGTCATACAAGAAAACCTCTTAATGGTCTTACACTAAAACTTACTGTTTTTATATCATTACAGATAAAAATAGAACAAATGCTAGATAAAATGAAAGAGAAGCTTCAAGCAAAACAGATTATGTTAGCAGTTATTGATATAAATACATCCAATGTTATTACAATAGCTAGTTCAAATCGTTTTTCACCTAAAAGAATTAAACGTATAGATTATCCCTCTCTTCGACCAAGTATGATAGAGTATAGTTTTGAACCTGGAAGTGTTATAAAACCTGTTACATTATCTCTTCTATTAAATAAAGGTTTAATAACCCCCTCCACTTTAGTAAATGGTCATAATGGTAAATTTAAAATTAGAAATAAAATAATTACTGATGAACATCGATTTTCTTGGTTATCTGCTGAAAATGTTATTGTCCATTCATCAAATATTGGTATTGCACAACTTGCTCAAAAACTTTCTGGTTACGATTTTTATGATGGACTTTTACAATTTGGTTTTACAAAAAAATCTACACCTGATTTAATGTCAGAGAGATTAGGTTCTGTACCTAGTGCAAAAAAACTAGATGTTGATATATATAAAGCTACTTGTTCCTATGGTTATGGTATGAAAACAAATCTTATGCAATTACTTCGTGCATATAGTGTCTTTAACAATAATGGGAAAATGCTTACACCAAGGATTGTTGATTATTTTATAGATAGTAGTAAAAATATGACAATAGCAACTGAATGGCACGAGCCTATACAAGTTATAAGAAAATCAACAGCACAAATGATGAAAAAGATATTGATAAAAACTGTTAATGAGGGAACAGGTAGAAAAGCGATTATAAAAGGTTTAGAGATAGGTGGGAAAACAGGAACAGCTCACTTAGTTGAAAAAAGAAAATATATCGATAAATATAATACAAGTTTTATAGGTTTTGCCAATGATAAACAATCTAAATATACTATTGGTGTTGTAGTAATTCAACCAAAAAGTAGTCAATTTGCATCAAAAACAGCAGTTCCAGTATTCAAAAAAACAGTGGAACTGATGATAGAAGATGGATATCTAAAGCCAGATGTTATCAAGTAAGCGAGTATTACCCACTTTTGCCTCTACTAAAATAACTGTATTTTTAAGTTCTACATTATCTAAAAACTCAAAATCATAATTTAATATCTCAACATAAGAGATCTCAAGAGGTGTAAGAGTTTTGCTCATCTCCTCTTTAATTATTTGAGTATTCACTATATTTTTTGCTATCATATTAGATGCTAAAAAAAGTGATGATGAGATTTTTAAAGCCTCTTTTCTTTCTGCATCATTCAAATATATATTTCTACTACTCAATGCTAAACCATCTTTGGCTCTCAATGTATCAACAGGAACTATCTCCACATCTAAAAAAAGTTGTTTTACCATCAAAGTTATAAGATTAAGTTGTTGTGCATCTTTTTTTCCAAAATAGGCTTTTGTAGGATTTACTATATTTAAAAGTTTCATCACAACGGTAAGAACACCATTAAAATGTCCTGGACGAGAATGACCCTCCAATACAAAACCTCTTACATTTGGTGCAACCAATGAAACTTCATCTTCTGTATAGATACTCTCCTTTGTTGGAAAAAAGAGAACATCAACTCCACTCATCTCACATATCTTTTTATCTGCTTCATCTTTTTTAGGATATTTATCTAAATCTTCACCCTTTAAAAATTGAGTTGGATTTAAAAATATAGAAACAACAAGTAGTTCATTCTCTGCTCTTGCTTTTTTTATTAAAGAGATATGTCCATCATGTAATGCTCCCATAGTTGGTACAAAACCTACTGTTTGATTTTTATCTTTTAAATATTTTTTTAATTTTATTGGGTCTGAAATAATCTGCATTTTAAGCCTCTATTTAATATAATCAAATTATATAACAATTAGGTATATTTATGGATAATTACGAATACACAGAACTATTAAAAAATACTGCTTTAAAGATGAAAAATATTACAGGTGTAGTTGAACCTACAAAAATTCAAACAAGATTAGATGAGATCGAAGCTTTAGAAAATGAGCAAGATTTTTGGAATGATGCAACAAATGCTGGAAAAGTTCAAAAAGAGAAAACACAACTTACAAGAAAACTAGAAAAATATAATTATGCAAATAGTGCTGTCGAAGATGCAATAGAACTTTATGATATGGCAAAAGAGGAGAATGATGAAGAGTCTATTGAAGCACTTTATAATGATGCTTCCTCTTTAGAAGAGTCTATCCGAAATATGGAGATAGAGGTTCTACTCAGTGGTGAAAGTGATGCAAATAATGCCATCGTATCTATCCATCCCGGAGCTGGTGGAACGGAGAGTCAAGATTGGGCAGAGATGCTTCTTCGTATGTATAAACGTTGGGCTGAAAGACGAGATTTTAAAGTTGAAATTTTGGATTATCAAAAAGGGGATGAAGCTGGAATAAAAGATGTTTCTATCATCATTAAAGGTGAAAATGCTTATGGGTATCTCAAAATAGAAAATGGTATCCATAGACTTGTACGTATCTCCCCTTTCGATTCAAATGCGAAACGCCATACCTCTTTTAGCTCTGTTATGGTTTCTCCTGAAGTTGATGATGATATAGATATAGTGATAGAAGATAAAGATATTCGAGTAGATACATATAGAGCAAGTGGTGCGGGTGGACAACATGTCAATAAAACTGAATCTGCAATAAGACTGACTCACATAGAAACAGGTGTCGTGGTTCAATGTCAAAATGATAGAAGCCAACATAAAAATAAAGCAACAGCACTAAAAATGTTAAAATCTCGTTTATATGAACTTGAACTTGAAGCCCAAAAAGCGAAAGAGGATGGAATAGAAAAGAGTGAAATAGGCTGGGGGCATCAGATACGCTCTTATGTTATGCAACCATATCAACAAGTAAAAGACACTAGAAGCAATCTTGCTTATTCCAATGTAAGTGGAATTTTAGATGGTGATATTGATGAGATGATTGAGGGTGTTTTAATTTCTCAAAATAGAGCTGTATAAAATATGCAGATACTCAAAGAGTTTCATCTTAATGACAAATGTTCTTATCTTGATAATTTAGATACAACAACTCACTATAAACTGATAGAGAACTGTTCAACTGAGCATTGTCAAAATTTGATAGAGAGAGGATATAGAAGGTTTGGTAAGATGTTTTTTAGACCAGTTTGTACAAACTGTAATGAGTGTCAAAGTATAAAAATAGATGTGGAGAGTTTTAAATTTTCAAAATCTCAAAGAAGAGTTATAAAAAAAGCATCAGAGTTTACAATTGTTATTCAAACTCCAAACCTTTCTCAAGAGCATTTGGACCTTTTTGCAAAATATCATCTTTTTATGAAAGATAAAAAAGATTGGAAATATAATGAAACAAAAGCTCAAAACTATCACAACTCATTTGTAGATGGTCATTATGATTTTGGATATGAAGTTTTATATTTTGATGAAGAAAAATTAATTGGTGTAGATTTAATTGATATACTTGAAGATGGAATATCTTCTATCTATTTTTATTATGACCCTGATTATAGTAACTATTCTCTTGGAAAATTTTCTCTTTATAATCAAATATCTATCGCTAAAAAATATAATAAAAAGTGGATATATTTAGGCTATTATGTAGAGGAGTGTCCCTCTTTATCTTATAAATCGGAATATAAACCCTATATTACACTGCAAGGAAGACCTCAAGAGAATGAAGATTTTATTTGGAATTAATTAGATACAATTTCAGATGATTAAAAAAATAGTATTAGAACTCACACACTTTACAGTTATTTTAGTTTTGCTTGCCTTAGTGCAACATCAAGATCTTTTAGTTTCACCTCTTGTTCGATTTGAAAATATGCAGACAAATGGGAACTACCTTCATCCATTTTTATGGGCTTTAGGCGTTTATTTAATTGTTGGTTTTTTTAGATTGATTATTAAGGGATTAATGAAGTTTAAAAATAGAAAATGATACTCCAAAAAAGGAGTATCGTAACGGTAAAAACTACCCGTTACGTTTTTTCTGAATCTCTTCAGAAACATTTTTAGGAACTTCAGCATAGTGATCAAATTCCATAGAGTAAGTAGCACGTCCTTGAGTAGCTGAACGAAGGTCAGTTGAATAACCAAACATTTCAGATAATGGAACATGAGCATCAACAATTTTGTTACCTGAACGGTCACCCATTGAGTTCACTTGTCCACGACGTCTGTTAAGGTCACCGATAACATCACCCATATTTTCTTCAGGAACTTCAACTTCAACTTTCATCATTGGCTCTAAGATAGAAGGTTTTGCTTTACGACAAGCTTCTTTGAAACCCATTGAAGCTGCAAGTTTAAATGCCATCTCATTTGAATCCACATCATGGTAAGAACCATCATAAAGTGTAACATCAACATCTTCCATTGGGTATCCAGCAAGAACACCAGTTTGCATCGCTTCTTCACAACCTTTTTTAACAGCTGGAATAAACTCTTTAGGAACAGAACCACCTTTAATAGCATTTGTAAATACAAATCCTGTATCAGCTTCACCTGGTTTAACAGTAAGATAAACATGACCAAATTGACCACGACCACCAGATTGTTTTGCATATTTATACTCTTGTTGTACTTCCTCTTTTATAGACTCACGGTAAGAAACTTGTGGAGCACCAACTTCAGCTTCAACAGAGAATTCTCTTTTCATTCTATCTACAAGAATTTCAAGGTGTAACTCACCCATTCCAGAGATAATAGTCTGACCAGTCTCTTCATCAGTGTTAACACGGAAAGAAGGATCTTCAGCAGCAAGTTTACTTAAAGCAATACCCATTTTTTCTTGGTCAGCTTTAGTTTTTGGCTCAACAGCAACAGAGATAACTGGATCCGGAAAATCCATTCTTTCAAGAACAACTTTCTCTTCACCTTGACATAATGTATCACCAGTAGTAGTTGATTTAAGACCAACAACTGCACCGATTTCACCAGCATAAATTTCTTTAACTTCTTCACGTTTGATAGCATGCATCTTAACAATACGACCAATTCTCTCTTTTTTATCTTTAGTTGAATTATGAACAAATGAACCAGCTTCAAGAGAACCACGATAAACACGGATAAATGTAAGAACACCAACAAATGGATCTGTCATAATTTTAAATGCTAATGCAGCGAAATCACCATCATCAGTTGATGGAACAGCCACTTCTACTTCTTCATCATCCATAAGTGTACCCATGATAGCTTCTGATTCAATTGGTGATGGTAAATAATCAACAACAGCATCAAGAAGTGTTTGAACACCTTTATTTTTAAATGCAGTACCTGGAGTCATTGGAACAACATGCATACCAAGAGTTGCAGCTTTAATAGCAGCTTTTACTTCATCTTGTGTGAACTCTTCACCTTCAAGAAATTTTTCAGCAAAATCTTCATTACCATCAATTTCAGAAAGAGTTTCCATCATTTTTTCTCTATACTCTTCAGAAATTTCTTGTAATGATTCACGAATATCTTGTTCATGATAAGCTGAACCCATTGCAGCATCAGCATCCCAAACAATCTCTTTCATTTTAACTAAATCTACAACACCTTCAAATTCAGCTTCAGCACCGATAGGTAGTTGAAAAGGCATTGGATTACCTTTAAGTCTATCACGAATTTGACGCTCAACTTCATAAAAATCTGCACCTGTTCTATCCATTTTATTTACAAAAACAATAGATGGAACTTTATAACGGTTACGTTGTCTCCAAACTGTTTCTGATTGAGGTTGAACCCCACCAACAGCACAAAATACTGAAACAGCACCATCAAGTACACGCATAGAACGCTCAACTTCAATAGTAAAGTCAACGTGACCCGGAGTATCGATAATATTTATCTGTTTACCATTCCACTCACAAGTAGTTGCAGCTGAAGTAATTGTAATACCTCTTTCTTGCTCTTGTTCCATCCAATCCATAGTAGCAGCACCATCATGTACTTCACCAATCTTATGTTCAACACCAGTGTAGAAAAGAATTCTTTCTGTAGTTGTAGTTTTACCAGCATCGATATGCGCAGCAATACCGATATTTCTTACGTCATTTAATTTGTGACTTCTTGCCATATTTAGTACCTTCTTAAATTAGTTGAGAGATTACCTCTTTCATAAATAAAATATATTTACTTACGAAAGAGGTGTCAATATAGGGTTGTTAAGAGAAAAAGGATAAATCCTAAAATCTCTTAACGTATAAAAATAATGCTTACCAGCGATAGTGAGCAAATGCTTTATTTGCTTCAGCCATTCTATAAGTATCTTCTTTTTTCTTAAATGCAGAACCTTTATCAGTTGATGCATCCATAAACTCGTTAGCTAATCTCTCAGCCATAGTTCTTTCATTTCTCTTACGTGCTGCGTCAATTAACCATCTAATAGCTAAAGACTGTTGACGTACTGGACGTACTTCTACTGGAACTTGATAAGTAGCACCACCAACACGGCGACTTTTTACTTCGATAACTGGTTTAATATTTTCAATAGCTTCATTAAATGTATCTATACCAGTTTTTTCACCACGTGAGCTAATGATATCCATTGCGCTATAAATGATTTTTTCTGCAGTAGATTTTTTACCATCTAACATTACTTTATTTATAAATTTCGTCAGTATTTTACTTCCATAAACTGGATCTGGCATAACTGGACGAACGGGAGCTTTTCTTCTTCTCATATTAGAGTTTCCTTATTCTTCAATTTTTTCAAATTTACTCAAAATAAACTACTAAAAGTTTATCCTGTAGCTATTGAATATATCTATTAAAAAAATAATTTAAAATTATTTTTTAGGTTTTTTTGTTCCATATTTAGAACGAGCAACCATACGGTTAGCAACACCAGCAGTATCAAGAGCACCACGAACGATATGGTATTTAACACCAGGTAAATCTTTAATACGACCACCACGTACAAGTACGATAGAGTGTTCTTGAAGGTTATGACCCTCACCACCGATATATGAGATAACCTCAAAACCAGATGTTAATCTAACTTTTGCAACTTTTCTTAAAGCCGAGTTAGGTTTTTTTGGTGTAGTCGTATAAACACGAGTACATACACCACGACGTTGTGGACATGAAACAAGAGCTGGTGATTTTGATTTTTTAATCACACGTTTACGCTCATTACGAATCAGTTGATTGATTGTAGGCATACAATTCCTTTTTACTTAGTTTTTCCAGTAGAATTTAATACACTAAAAGTATAGAGTATTATAGACATATAATAATAGGGGAAAAGTGATTAAAGTTCGCTTATTTTAAATATAACTTAATATTGAAAGGAGGAAAAATGAGGAAGATACACGAGTATAAACCCATGTATCTTATTATAAAATATTATTCTGTTTCGAAAACAACTTCTTGGTCTTTATAAATACCTGTTCCAACAGGAATAGTACGACCAATAATTACATTCTCTTTAAGATTACTCAAATCATCAACTTTAGCTGAAACGGCAGCCTCTGTTAATACTTTAGTAGTATCTTGGAATGAAGCAGCTGAAATAATACTATCAGCAGAAACTGCTGCACGTGTAATACCAACTAAGAAAGGTTCAGCAATCGAAGGACGACCACCTAAACGAATAATTTTCTCATTTTCTAAAATAAATTTTGTTTTAGATATAAGATCACCCTCTATAAATTTAGTATCACCAGAACGAACAATTTTCACTTGTCTTAACATCTGAGTGAAAATAACCTCAATATGTTTATCAGAGATATTAACCCCTTGAGAACGGTAAACTTGTTGTACTTCACTTACTAAATAGTTATAAAGTGCTTTAACACCCATAATTCTAAGAAGTTCATGAGATGATAAAATACCACTTGTTAGTCTTTCCCCAGAGTGGACAAAATCGCCAGCATTTACAACAGCAACATGAGATTTATCAACAAAATACTCTTTAATGATACCATGCTCAGTACTATTTACAATAATTCTTATTTTTCCACGAAGTGGTTTACCAAAACTTACAACACCATCTATCTCAGAAATAAGAGCTGTTGCTTTTGGACGACGACCCTCAAAAAGTTCACTTACACGAGGAAGACCCCCTGTAATATCTGATGATTTTTGAAGTGCTTTAGGTGTTTTAGCAATCGTTTCAGCAATTTTAACTTCTGCACCATCTTTAACAAAAATAGATGATTTAGGCTCAATAGAATATCTTAAAATTTCACCTTTATCTGTTGCTACTATAATTGTTGGTTTATATTCAGATGCAACATAATCATTAATCATTAAACGTGTTTTACCAGTTAATTCATCAAACTGTTCTGTTGCCGTTACACCAACAATAATATCTTCATACTGTATCGTACCATTCGCTTCAGAAATAATAGGATTAGAGTATGGGTCCCATTCAGCAATAACAATAGATTCATCATTTGCAGGTTTTGCAATAAGAGTTGTTGCATCAACATTTTCATTATCTTCCGCTACAATCACTGAACCACGAGCAATATAATGTCGTACTGCTTCACGATTATTCACATCAACAACAGCAGCAAATAAACCTTTTTCTAGTACCTCATATCCAGCTTTAACACCATCAAATCTTTCTAAATAATCACCTTTTAATAAGAAATACTTAATAGTACCCTCTTCTTTAGCAAATATTTTTTGTGTAACAGGAGCACCATCTTCAACTGAAATTTCAGAAGCATAAGGGATACGACTTGGAACATTCCAACCATCTTTGATAGTTTCAACTATCGACTCATCCTCTTTAATCTCTCTACCATCTGTATATGGAAGATAAATTTTACCCTCAATTTGTCCACTAACACCAGCTAACTCATTTGGTTTTGCTATCTCATTTTTACGTAGTGTATAGCGAACTGTTTCCTCTTTTGAAACAATACTTACAATCACTTCATCATGAACAGTTATAATTTCTATTTTACCTGTAAACGGTGCTTTAATTTTTGGTTCCACAAGTAATACAGCTGCATTTCTACGATTTGCTATAATATTTTTATTATCTTTAGAGATATATGTTTGAAGATTATAAAAACGAATAAAACCCTCTTTTTCAGCAACAACTTGTCTCTCTTGTGCAGTTGAACTTGCTGTTCCCCCAACGTGGAATGTACGAAGAGTAAGCTGAGTACCAGGTTCACCAATTGATTGTGCAGCAATAATACCAACGGCTTCACCAGCACGTACAATATGACCTGTTGCAAGATTCACACCATAACATAAAGCACAAATTCCATCTGTACTTTTACAAGTAGTTGGCGTTCTAATATGTGCTGTTTTAATACCAGCTTCAGCAATTACTTTAGCACTTACTTCATCTAGTAGTGTTCCCTCTGCAAATAATATCTCATTACTAATTGGATCAATTACATCTTCGGCTAAAACTCTACCATCAAGTCTATCTTCTAAAGACTCGATAAGAGTATTTTGATCCATAATATCTGCAATTTCAATACCTTCATGAGTATGACAATCATGTTCAACAATTTTTACATTTTGAGCAACATCAACAAGTTTACGTGTTAAATAACCTGCATTTGCAGTTTTCAGTGCTGTATCGGCAAGACCTTTTCTAGCACCGTGAGTTGAAATAAAATACTCAATTACATTCAATCCCTCTTTAAAGTTTGAAATAATTGGTGTTTCAATAATATCACCAGATGGTTTAGCCATAAGACCACGCATACCAGCAAGTTGACGAATTTGTGCAGCAGAACCACGAGCACCAGAATCAGCCATCATATGAATAGAGTTAAATCCATCTTTATCATTTTCAACAAGTTCCATCATTTCAGCAGCAAGAATATTATTAGTATCAGTCCAAACATCAATAATTTTATTGTAACGCTCTTGTTCTGTTAAAAGACCAGCTTCAAACTGTTTTTGAATCTCAATAACACGAGCTTTTGATTCAGCAATTTTTGCAGGTTTCATATCTGGTACTCTAATATCATCAGCAGAGATAGAAACACCAGCTTCTGTCGCATGTTTAAAACCTAGATCTTTAAGACGATCAAGAAATCCAGAAGTCACACCAATTCCACCATGTTTTTGAACATAATCAACTATTGCATTAATAGCTTTTTTCTTCATTATTTTATTCCATAATTCAGAAGGAACAAAATCTGGTAAAATTGCTTTAAGAAGCATACGACCAGCAGTAGTATGAATAATACGCCCATCAATACGAGTTCTTACTTTAGCATGCATATCTAATGAACCATGCTCAAGAGCAATATTTATCTCATCTACATTAGCAAAAAGTTTATTTGAACCTTTCACACCATTTTTTTCTAAAGTAATATAATAGATACCAAGTACCATATCTTGAGAAGGTGTTGCTATCGCTTTACCAGATGCTGGAAGTAAAATGTTCATAGATGCTAACATCAATACCTTTGCTTCTGCTATTGCAGCTGAAGATAAAGGTACGTGAACAGCCATCTGATCACCATCAAAATCGGCATTAAAAGCAGCACAAACTAATGGATGAAGTTGAATAGCTTTCCCATCAATTAGTTTAGGATGAAATGCTTGAATAGAAAGCTTATGTAGTGTTGGTGCACGGTTAAGCATAATTGGATAACCATCAACAATTTCAGCAAGAGATTCCCATACTTCATTTGTTTTTGCATCTATCATTTTTTTAGCAGCTTTTACTGTTGTAGCATAACCTTTCTCTTCAAGTTTTGCAATTAAATGTGGTTTAAAAAGCTCAAGAGCCATTTTTTTAGGTAATCCACACTCATCCATCGCTAAAGATGGTCCAACAACAATTACTGAACGTCCAGAAAAGTCAACACGTTTACCAAGTAAATTTTGTCTAAAACGTCCTTGTTTCCCTTTAATAATTTCAGAAAGAGATTTAAGAGGACGTTTATTTGCACCTTTTACAGCATTTGCACGACGACCATTATCAAAAAGTGCATCAACAGACTCTTGTAACATACGCTTTTCATTACGTACAATAATCTCTGGTGCTTCAAGTTCCACTAAACGTTTTAAACGTTGATTACGGTTAATAACTCTTCTATATAAATCATTTACATCTGAAACAGCAAATTTACCACCATCTAAAGAAACAAGTGGACGTAAATCTGGTGGAAGAACTGGTAAAACAGTTAACATCATCCATGCTGGATTATTACCACTATTTAAAAATGATTCAATAACTTTAAGACGTTTATTGATAGTTTTTCTTTTAGCTTCAGATTTTGTTTCACCAATAGCTTCTTTTAACATAGTGAATAGGTCAACTAAATCTATTGAATCAAGTAGGTCACGAATAACTTCTCCACCCATACGAGCTTGAAAGCCTAATTCACCAAATCTTTGAACTAATGTACGATATTGTTCCTCATTTAAAACATCATATTTTAAAACTGGTGTTTTTGCTTCAGCATCATAATATGCTTCTCCACCTGTTTCAACTATATAAGCTTCATAATAAAGTACACGTTCAAGGTCTTTCATCTTCATACCTAAAAGCGTACCTATACGAGATGGTAATGAAGAAACATACCAAATATGTGCAACTGGTGTAACAAGTTCAATATGACCCATACGAGTACGACGAACTTTAGTAGATGTTACTTCAACACCACATTTTTCACATACCACACCTTTATAACGCATCTTTTTATATTTACCACAAAGACACTCATAATCTCTTACAGGACCAAATATTTTTGCACAAAAAAGACCATCACGTTCAGGCTTAAGTGTACGATAATTAATAGTTTCAGGTTTCTTTACTTCACCATGACTCCAAGACATCACCTTTTCAGGTGATGCAAGGCGAAATTGCAACTGTTTAATATCTTTCGGTCTAGCTTCTTCTGTTACTTCAACTGGTACTAATTTACTCATCTTCTTCAACCTCGTCCATAATCTCTACATCAAGAGCCAATGATTGAAGCTCTTTAGTTAAAACAAATAGTGTTTCAGGAATACCAGGAGCTGGTACTAATTCACCTTTTGTAAGTGCTTTATATGCACGTACACGACCATCAACATCATCCGATTTAATAGTCAACATCTCTTTAAGAACAGCAGATGCTCCATAAGCTTCTAAAGCCCAAACTTCCATCTCCCCAAATCTTTGACCACCAAAGAGTGCCTTACCCCCAACTGGTTGTTGTGTTACAAGTGAATATGGTCCAGTCGAACGAGCATGAATTTTTTCATCAACAAGGTGATGAAGTTTAAGAATATACATATACCCAACATTTACACGCTCTTTTATCTTCTCACCTGTCATACCATTGTAAACAACAGTTTTACCATCAGCATCCATTTTAGCAAGTTCAAATAATTTATCAAATTCTGCTTGATTTACACCTTCAAAAATTGGAGTAGCAAATCTAACACCACCTTTAGCCCAATCTCTTGCATAACCTAAGAATTTTTCATCACTCATATCACCAATTACTTTTACAGCATTCATCATTCCTGCAACATCAGCAATAGCAATCATACGTGAACGCATATCATCAATGAAACCTTTCTGTTTAGTTTCAAACTGTTCTAAAATCTGATTTCCTAATTGACGACCAGCCATACCAAGGTGCATCTCTAAAATTTGACCAATATTCATACGAGAAGGTACACCTAGTGGATTTAAACATACATCTACTGAACGTCCATCTTCCATATATGGCATATCAACTTCTGGAACTATAATAGAAACGATACCTTTATTTCCATGACGCCCAGCCATTTTATCACCAACTTTAAGTTGACGTTTTGTAGCTATATAAATTTTTACATATTTCACAACACCATTTGGTAAAATATCATCTTTTTCAAGAATTGTTAATTTTTCCTCATGCTCATCTCTGAAAATACGTTTCTGTTTTTGAAAATGATTTTTAGTCTTAGTATATTCATTTTGAATCTCTTCACTAAATGATTTTACGATCGCATTCATTGCAAAACGATTTACTTCTACTAAATCATCTGGATTAATTGTGTCTCCAGCTTTATACTCATTTTCTCCAACTTTAATATCTGTTCTTAAAGACTCTCTTGTTAAAAGTTTTGCAACTCGTAACATCTCCTCTTTGTCAATCATAAGAAGACGATCATAATGTTCACGTTCTAAATAATCACGTTCCTCTTTTTCAATCTCTAAAGCACGAGCATCTTTATCGTAACCTTTTTTTGTAAAGATTTTAATATCAACAACTATACCTTCCATACTTGGAGGACAATAGAGTGATTTATTTACAACATGACCAGCTTTTTCACCAAAAATTGCACGTAATAAACGCTCTTCTGGAGTTGGTTTCACTTCACCCTTTGGAGACACTTTACCAACTAAAATCATACCACCACTTACTTTCGTACCGATTTTAATAATACCACTATCATCAAGGTGAGCTAACTCATCATCTCTAACATTTGGAATATCACGAGTAATCTCTTCAACACCATGTTTTAACTCTCTAGCTTCTACCTCTTTCTCATAAATATGAACTGATGTAAAAGCATCTTGACGAATTAAACGTTGAGAAATAACAATAGCATCCTCAAAGTTATAACCATTCCAAGGCATAAAAGCAACCATAGCATTCACACCAAGGGCAAGTTCACCTTGATCCATATTTGGACCATCGGCAATAATTTGACCCTTTTCTACACTATCTCCAACTTTTACAATTGGTTTTTGTGTAAAAGATGTATTTTGATTGGTACGAAGATTTTTTTGTAATGGATAATAATCTATATATATCTCTTCATCTTCTGTTCCCATTACATAGATATGCTTTCCATCTACTTTTTCAATAACACCTGCACGTTCTGCTTTTACACACTCCCATGCATCACGAGCAACAAGTTTTTCAACACCTGTTCCTACCATTGGAGAGTATGGTCTAAGTAATGGAACCGCTTGACGTTGCATATTTGAACCCATTAAAGCACGATTGGCATCATCATGCTCAAGAAATGGAATTAGTGATGCAGCTACACCAACAACCATATGAGATGAAAGGTCAGCATATTCACACTCTGTTGGAGATTGTAATAAAATCTCTCCATCTTGTCTTATAGAAATCAACTCTTCAATAAACTGATTATCAGAGTTAAGTTTATTTGATGCAGCAGCTATTTTTTTACCCTCTTCTTGAGTAGCAGTTAAATAGATAACTTCATCTGTAATTAAACCATCTTTCATCACTTTATATGGAGCTTCAATAAAACCATGCTCATTTACTTTAGAATATGTTGCAAGAGTATTTATAAGACCAATATTTTGACCCTCTGGAGTCTCAATAGGACAGATACGACCATAATGAGTAGGATGAACATCCCGTACCTCAAATCCAGCTCTCTCTTTAACAAGACCACCCTCACCTAGAGCTGAAAGACGACGCTTATGAGTAACCTCTGAAAGTGGATTTGTTTGATCCATAAATTGAGAAAGTTGTCCACCAGAGAAAAATTCCATAATAGTTGATGTAATCATTTTAGAATTTATAAGATCATGAGGCATTAATTCTGAAATTGGACCACTCATAGTTGCCAATTTATCACGAATCGCTTTTTGCATCTTTACAAGACCATTATGTAATTCATTTCCTAAAAGTTCCCCAATAGAACGAATACGACGATTTCCTAAATGATCTCTATCATCAATATGACCTTGACCATTTTTAACTTTAATTACATATCTAACAGATTCAATAATATCTTCATGTGTTAAAACAGTAATATATTCAGGAATATTCATACCTAACTTATGGTTCATCTTCATACGACCAACTTTTGTTAAGTCATATCTTTCCGGATCAAAGAAAAGTTGATTTACAAAGATTTTTGCTGCTTCTTTAGTAACTGGTTCACCTGGACGCATAACTTTATAGATACGAATTGCTGATAAATCATTTTCATCTTCAATATCTTCTGTTTGCTTTAGAAGTTTTAATGAATCTGCATCTGCATTAAATGCATTGATAATAGAGCTATCAACACCTTCAGCTAAATCGTTTGCAATTTTAAATTCTGTTACACCTATTTCGGCCATCTTTTTTAATTTAGCTTCATCTATATGAGACATTGTATCAAAAAGAACTTCTCCAGTTAAAGGATCAATTATAGATTCAGCTAAATATCTATCAAGTAAAATTTCTGTTGGGTATTCTACCCTTTTTAATCCATCTTCTATTAATTTTTGTGATTTTTTAGCTGAAAGTCTTTTTCCAGCTGCAAGAATTAATTTACCATTTGTATCTAATAAATCATATGTAGTTCTTGATGAATAATCTAATGGATTAAAGTTCATAGAAAATTTATTATCACTAATATTAATCGTTTGAATAGGATAAAATAATTTTAATATATCTTGTTTTGAATAACCTAAAGCACGGAACATAATTGTTACAGGAACTTTACGACGCTTATTAATTCTCATATAAAGAATATCTTTAGGATCATATTCAAAATACAACCATGAACCACGATCTGGAATAATTTGACCAGTATATATTAATTTATTTCCTGCAGTTGTTGATTCTTCCTCTTTGAAAATAACACCTGGAGAACGATGTAATTGATTTACAACAACTCTTTCAACACCATTGATAATAAATGATGTTCTATCTGTCATTAATGGAATATCTCGAACAAAAATACTTTGCTCTTTTATATCTTTAACACCAAGCTTTTCTTTAGTATTTTCATCTCTATCCCATATTACTAAACGTGTTTTCATTCTTAATGAGATGGCATAAGTAAGACCACGTTCCATACATTCTCTAACTGTATATTTTGGTTTTCCTACTTCTGAACCAATATATTCAACAGTTAATCTATTTTGAGTGTCATGAATAGGAAAAACTGATTGAAATACATTTTCAATACCACTAGTTGATCTATCTTTTGCATCTAACATAAGTAGTTTATCATATGAGTTTTGTTGGAGTTGTAAAAGATTAGGAACTTCAATCTGTTGAGGAGTTTTAGAGAAGTCTACACGAAGACGATTTCCGGAGTATAAAGTGTTTAACATAGGCTAACCTCGATGAGTAATTGTATCAATTCAAGCGTCCTTGATTGATTTTATTGAGACTCTTTTAAGAGCTGAAATTTTATAGTGCTTATAAACGACATAAGGGCACTTTTATAAAAAGATGAAATCTTCTTACAAAAGCGCCCAAAAAAGGTGGAGGGAAAACCCTCCTAAAGTTTTAGTTAAAAAATTATTTAACTTCTACTACTGCACCAGCTTCTTCTAAAGCAGCTTTAGCTTCTTCAGCAGTTTCTTTATCTACACCCTCTTTGATTGTAGATGGTAACTCTTCACAAGCAGTTTTTGCTTCTTTAAGTCCTAAACCAGTTAAAGCACGAACAGCTTTAATAACACCGATTTTTTTAGCACCAACATCAGTTAATACTACATCAAATTCAGTTTTTTCAGCAGCAGCTTCACCAGCTACAGCACCACCAGCAACTGCAACAGGTTGAGCAGATACTTGAAATTTTTCTTCAAATTCTTTTACTAATTCAGAAAGTTCTAATACAGAAAGTCCTGAGATATATTCTAATACGTCTTCTTTAGTTATTGCCATAATTTTTCTCCATTATGTTTTTAATAGATAAATTGAATTATCTATTTTTAATTAAAAGCTATTAAGCTTCCTCTTCTTTTTTTTGTCTAAGTGCGTCAAGACCGATAGTAAAGTTTGCAACAGGTGCCATCCAAGTAGCAGCAAGCATAGCAAGTAACTCTTCACGTCCTGGAAGTTTAGCGAATGCTTCAACTTTTGCAGAATCAGCAACTTCACGATCAATATATGCTGATTTAATAACAAATTTTTCATTATCTTTAGCGAATGTAGACACTACTTTAGAAGTAGCAACTGAATCTTCACCCCAAATAAGAATATTTGTATCTTTTAATTCAACACCTGTTAATTCAGCTTGAGAAAGTGCAATAGTTGCTAAAGTATTTTTAACAACTTGTACTTTTGCCTCTTTTTCAGCAGCAATATTTCTTAAACTTTCTAATTCAGATACTGTTAAACCTTTATAATCACAGAAGATTACAGATTGAGCAGTTTTAAATTCAGTAGAAAGTACTTCAATAATTTTAGCTTTTTGTGTTTTTGTCATAGAATTTTCTCCTTTCCAGACAACACTTCAAACAGGAAATTAAGCTTTACAGCTCCCGTTATCTTTAGTCCATAAAATGCAGTTACCAAAGTAGTAACTTTAAAGTGTCCTACGAATAGGACACTAAAAATTACTTAATTTTATTTAATATCAGCTAGTTCAACAACATCAAGTTTTACTGCTGGACTCATAGTTAATGAGATAGCAGCATTCTGAATATAACGACCTTTTGCTGATGCTGGTTTCTGTTTATTAATTGCAACAATAAAAGATTTTAAGTTTTCTTCAATTTTATTTATGTCAAAGCTTGCTTTACCAATACCTGCATGAATATTACCTTTTTTATCAACTCTAAATGCTACTTGACCACCTTTAACATTATTAACGGCAGTTGCAACATCTGGTGTTACAGTACCAGTTTTAGGGTTAGGCATTAAACCTTTTGGTCCTAAAATACGACCAATTTGACCAACAAGACCCATACAATCTGGTGCAGCAACAACTACATCAAAATTAAAAATTCCTTGTTTAATGTCTGCTACTAAATCATCAGTACCAACAATATCAGCACCAGCCGCTTTAGCTTCATCAGCTTTAACACCTTTAGCAAATACTGCAACACGTACAGTTTTACCAGTTCCATGAGGTAATACAATCGCTCCACGAACCATTTGGTCAGCATGACGAGGATCCACATTTAAGTTCATAGCAATTTCAACAGTCTCGTCAAATTTTGCACTCTTTAAATCTTTTAATAAAGTAGTTGCATCTGTAACTGTATATGCTTTATTTGCATCAATTTTTTCTACTAATTGTTTATATCTTTTGCTCATATTCAAATTCTCCTATAAATTCTTCCACATTATTTTAAATCATTGTGGTTTATGATTATTTTTGATTTAAAAATCTTAATCTACTATTTCAATACCCATTGAGCGAGCTGTACCAGCTAAAGTATTAGCTGCCATATCTTTATTATTTGTATTTAAATCAGCAATTTTTGCATCAACAACTTCCATAAGCTGTGCACGAGTAAGTTTTCCAACTTTATTTTTAAGTGGATTATCCGTACCTTTTTTAAGGTTAGCAGCTTTCATTAATAATGCAGATGCAGGTGGTTGCTTAGTAATAAAAGAGAAACTTCTATCTGTATAAACAGTAATTACAACAGGAACTTTAAATCCCATTTTATCTTTTGTTTTTTCGTTAAATGCTTTAGTAAATTCCATGATATTAACACCACGTTGTCCTAATGCTGGTCCTACTGGTGGTGCAGGGTTTGCTTTTCCAGCATCAATATGTAACTTAATATAATCCATAACTTTTTTTGCCATGTTTTTTCCTTTTAATTAAATTTAAAGTATTTTTTCAACTTGAGTATATGATATATCTACAGGAGTAGCTCTACCAAAAATTGAAACATTCAATTTTAGAGTACCATGTTCTAAATCATATTCATCTACAGTTGCTGTAAAGTTTGCGAATGCTCCATCGATAATACGAACCATCTCACCATTATCAAAAAATACTTTTGGTTTTGGTGCTGCACGATTATTAATTCTATCTAAAATAACATTAATATCATGTTCACTTAATGGTGTAGGTATATTAGACTCTCCAATAAAACCTGATACTTTAGGTATTGATTGAATAAGATGCTGAATTTCAGTATTTAAATCTATTTTTGCAAATACATATCCTGAATATAAAGATCTCTCTGTAACCTTTTTCTTACCATCTTTCACTTCAATAACATCTTCTGTTGGAACAATAACCTCTGTTATAGATTCCTGAAGACCCATCTCCTCTATCATGTTAAAGATTGCATCTCTAACCATTCTATCACTTCCATAAGTTTGAATAGAATACCATTGGTGAGCCATTTGTTCCCCTTAACCTAAGATTGCAGACATTACTGATGACATAAATAGATCAACTAAAGCTAAAAAAGTAGCTATAACTGTTACAACTATTATTACAGCTATATAAGCTTGTTTCACTTGACCTTTAGTAGGAAAAATTACTTTAGTTAACTCTAATTTAGCGTTGTTGAAATGTGTTTTTAAGTTCATTATTGAATTTCCTAAAGTAGCATTGATTATAAATAGAGCTCTAAAGCTACATTAATAATAAATCTATATGGCAGGCGTGGAGGGACTCGAACCCCCAGCACCCGGATTTGGAATCCGGTGCTCTACCATTGGAGCTACACGCCTAAAAGTGGTTAGTCAAAAATGACTAACCAAAAGGAAAAAACTGAAATTACAGTTTCATCTCTTTGTGTACTGTATGTTCTCTACAGAATTTACAATATTTTCTTACTGAAAATTTTTCAGTATGAGTTTTTTTGTTCTTAGTTGTATGATAGTTACGTCTAGTACATTTCTCACAACCTAAGTGAATTGCTTCTCTCATATTATATTACCTTTAAAAGGATTTTGCATATTAGCCGAAGCTAATTATGCAAGAATCTCTGCAACAACACCAGCACCAACAGTTCTTCCACCCTCACGGATAGCGAAATTAGTACCTTTTTCCATTGCAATTGGGTGAATTAATTCAGCAGTAATACTTACATTATCACCTGGCATAACCATCTCAGTACCTTCTGGTAAAGTGATTGCACCTGTAACATCAGTAGTACGAACGTAGAACTGAGGACGGTAACCATTAAAGAATGGAGTATGACGTCCACCTTCATCTTTACTTAGAACATAAATTTCTGCAGTAAATTTAGTGTGAGGATTAATTGTACCTGGCTTACAAAGTACTTGACCACGTTGAACATCATCTTTACCTATACCACGAACAAGAATACCACAGTTATCACCAGCTTCACCTTGATCCATCTCTTTACGGAACATTTCAACACCAGTTACAGTAGTAGACTGAGTATCTTTGATACCTACGATTTCAATTGGCTCACCAACTTTAATAACACCACGCTCAATTCTACCAGTAACAACTGTACCACGACCAGAGATTGAGAATACATCTTCAACAGGCATTAAGAAATCTTTATCAGTTTCACGTGCTGGTTCTGGAATATACTCATCAACTGAAGCCATAAGTGCTATAATTTTATCAGACCACTCACCAAGAGTACCCGTTTTTGCTTCTTCAAGAGCTTTAAGCGCTGAACCAGCAGTAATTGGAGTATCATCACCTGGGAAATCATAAAGGTCAAGAAGTTCACGAATTTCCATCTCAACTAATTCCATAAGTTCTTCATCATCAACCATATCTTCTTTGTTCATGAAAACAACGATATATGGAACACCAACTTGCTTAGAAAGAAGGATATGCTCACGAGTTTGTGGCATAGGACCATCAGCAGCAGAAACAACAAGAATAGCACCATCCATTTGAGCAGCACCTGTAATCATGTTTTTAACATAATCCGCGTGACCTGGACAATCAACATGTGCATAGTGACGACCATCAGTCTCATATTCAACATGTGAAGTAGCGATAGTAATACCACGTTCTCTTTCTTCTGGAGCATTATCGATTTGATCATAATCCATAAGTGCAGCACCGTTAGTTACTGCTAATACTGCAGTAATCGCAGCTGTTAATGTTGTTTTACCATGATCAACGTGACCAATAGTACCAATGTTTACATGTGGTTTATTACGTTCAAACTTTTCTTTTGCCATAGTGTCCTCCGACTTTATATATGAATTGAAATGGTATTGTACCCAAAAATCATTCAGTTATTTCTTAAATAAATTAAGCAATCAATGAATATTTTTTTATTTTATAAAATATTAGTTTGTGTTTAGATAACTATTAAAAGTTTTGAAGTAGATAAAAAAAGATTATACTTCAGCTTCCAAAAATTATTCAAATGGAGCGGGAGACGAGATTCGAACTCGCGACACCCTGCTTGGAAGGCAGGAACTCTAGCCACTGAGTTACTCCCGCATTTGAAAAGTGGTGGTGAGAAGAGGAGTCGAACCTCTGAACCCGTAGGGAGCGGATTTACAGTCCGCCGTCGTTGGCCACTTGACTATCTCACCATCATTAATTTGGTCTAGCACTGTTTCTAATATACAATATCAATGGTGCCGACACGAGGATTTGAACCCCGGGCCTGCTGATTACAAATCAGCTGCTCTAGCCAACTGAGCTATGTCGGCATTGATTATTGATGCCGAAATTATAGTATAAAACATTTTTAATGTCAAGTCTTTTTACTAAAACTTTACAAATTCTCCATCTTTTAACACTTTTGGCTCCCACTCACCCCTATATTCCTCTATTTCATCTTTTATTATTTTTAAAAAAGATGGTTTGAGATGATTAATATAAAGTTTAACATCTCCTCTTTTCAATAATTTTAACTTTGAAAAAAGTAACTTAGGTGTTAAATGTTTAGACTCTTTTGCTAATTGATTCATATATGAAGGAAAAGAACATTCAAGAACCATAGACTTAATAGTTTTATCATCATCTATCTCTTTAATTACATTTTCAAGAGAGTATGTATCTGCACTTATTAAAATAGATGTGTTGTTATTTTTATAAATGTAGCCACAACTTGGAACAGTATGGTCTGTTGCAAAAGCTTTAATATACTCTTCATTCCCGATAAGATACTCAACACCTATTTCTATCTCTTTATAATTTAAAGTCATTCTCTCTTGATTAAACATAGGTATCTTAGAAAAATCTGGCCAAATTAAATCATTAAAGAAATGTTTTTTTAATGCTTTTATTGTTTCAGGTAATCCTATAATATTTAAACTCTTTTTTCTCAATGAAAAATAATTATCTAAAATATATGCTATATCATGAATATGATCTAAATGTGAATGAGTAAGCCATATATTTTCAATATCAGCAGAAGCTTCCTCTAAAGGTTTTAAGAGATTACCAGCATCAATTACATTTTTACTATTCAAATAAAATGAACTTGTTTCAAATCCATTTGACTTACTACCATAAGCTCCTAAGATTGTTATCTGATTCTTTCTATCATCCTTTTCTATTGTCTCCTCTTTATATTTATCTTGAAATTTATCTCTAATAGCTAAAAACTTATCTTGATTCTCAAAAAATAGGTCTATTAAAATAGGGTCAAAATGTTTTCCTCTCTCCTCTTTTAAAAGTTTAAAGATTCTTTCATTACTCCATGCTTTTTTATAAACTCTATCTGAACCTAACGCATCAAATACATCTGCAATAGCTGTAATTCGCCCATATATATGAATATCTTTCTCTTTTAAACCTTGAGGATACCCTGTTCCATCCCATTTCTCATGATGTTGATATGCAACTATTGCTGCTGCTTTTAACAAAGGTCTTTCAGAGTTTTTAATCATTTGATACCCAAGCTCTGCATGAGTGTTCATAATCTCTCTCTCCTCTGCATCAAAACGACCTGGTTTTTTCAAAATAGCATCAGGAATAGCTATTTTTCCTATATCATGCATTGGACTTGCTTGTTTTAAGAGTTCAGCCTCTTGAATATCCAAACCATATAGTAAAGCCATCAATTCAGAGTATTCTGCAACTCGTTTTACATGATTTCCTGTTTCTTTACTTCGACTTTCACCAATGGCACCCATAGTAAAAACAACTTCTCTTTGAGTATCTACTATCTCCATACTTAATTGAGAAGAGATTAATGTCTCTGCAGCATAGGTACTTGCCAACATTAAACGTTCCATATCCCTTCTATCAAAATGCCCTTTATCTCTTGTATTATTCATCACTTGAAAAGCACCAATAATTTCATCATCATGGTCAAACATAGGAATAACCATCATACTTTTTGTTCGGTAACCTGTCTGTTTATCTATATTTGAATTAAATCTTTCATCTTGATATACATCATCAATAATTATCTTTTTTTGTGTTGTGATAGAATCTCCAACAATACCTGAATCGATAGGAAGTTCAATAGCATCCATACCATGTGCAACTTTTGTCCATATCTTTTGTTTATCATCACTAACAACCCAAACTGTACATCTATCTGAAGATGTTAATGCTCGACCCATATCGGCTAAGACCATAATAATATCATTAGCCTCTCTATATGAAGACACTTCTGTTAAATAAATAAATATAAGTTCTAAAATTTCATTAGCATCTAAATCTCTTGCATGTTTCATTTTTTATCCTCTATTTTGTTGTCATTTTATGAACACCCCATCGATGTCCATTCTCTATATCTTTCAAAAAATATTCCGATACACTATCATCATATTTTTCTACTAAGGAACTAAAAAGTATTTTAGCCTTTGACAAATCACCATTTTTATATATATAAAGTGCTTTATCATAGCCTTTTTTAAGATTATCTAGTTGTGTATTATTTGCCATTAATTCATATAGAAGAACTGCTTTATCTTTTCCTTTTACTTTCACTGGTTCAATCTCTCTATATAAAAAACTTGAGTGTAATTTTGCAACTGTAAATTCAGTAATTAAAATTTCTATCCCATAATTTTTTGTAAGTCCCTCTATTCTTGAAGCTAAATTTACTCCATCACCTATAACAGTATAATTAAATCTAGTATCTGAACCCATATTTCCAACAACTACTTCAGCACTATTTATACCAATACCTATTTTAATCGGAGTAATCCCCTCTTTTTCTAACTCTATATTTAAAATATTTAGTCTTTCTATCATCTCTAAAGCTGAATTACAAGAGGCATCTGCATGATATTTTATATCTATTGGTGCATTAAAAAATGCCATTACAGCATCACCTATATATTTGTCTAACATTCCACCATTTTCTAAAACTGCATTTGTCATCGGTGTAAAATATCTATTTAAGAGAGTAATTAAACTTACAGGACTCATAGATTCAGAGATAGTTGTAAAACCTCTAATATCACTAAAAAGAATTGATAACTCTTTACTCTCTCCACCTAAAGCAAGAGCATCAGGATTTTCAATAAGTTGGTCTAATAAATCCCCAGATAAATAAGATGAAAAAGCACCTCTCATAAATTTTCCTCGTTGTTCTTGTAAAGTAAAAGCTATCGCTTCTACAATTAAAAAACTTAAGAGTAATGATATAAGTGGATAAAAAAGGTCTATGTATATATTTTGTATCATAAATAGATAGCGAATGAAAATATAAAGAATTAAATAAACTAAAATATTTACAACTACTCTATATAAAATCTTTTTCAATACAGCTAATAGAATAAACGGTAATAAGACCATTAAAGCTATCAAACTTACTGTAATATAGGGTGGTTCTTTAATAAGATGATGTTCAAAAAAATTAGATAAAAATGTATAGTGAAGTAAAGGTCCAGGAATAGCTCCAATAGGAGTATTTACAATATCCCCTGCCCCCACTTCCGTAATACCTAAGACAACTATTTTACCTTTAAAATAACTTGGTGTAATCCCTTTGTTACCTTCTACTAAATCTAAAAAAGAGATTATATTATAATCCTCATATTTATAAAAATTAAGTCGAATTAAACCATTTTCATTTAAACCTATTATATTTTTATTTAACTCTAAATGATTATTATCCAATCTTTCTAATGGCTTATCATATTTTAATCGTAAACCTTGAATAGCTAATGATGGATATAACATATCATCAAAATACATTGCAAGAGGATAAGCACGAAGCTTTCCGTCACTATCTGGTACTGTCGTAAAACTTCCTGAAAGAGTACAGGATTCCATTATAGGTAAAATATTCATCTCTGCATATTCAGATGCCCTAAATTTTGGTTCACCATACTGATTAATTTGAGATTGTAATAGGTCAAGAGATGATTCACTTAAAATATCTTTTTCATCATCTGAAATTATCTGTGTAGAACTATTTCTAAGAAAAAAGCCACATACACTACTATTTAAACTTGATAATGATTCCCCTAATAGTTCATCTTTTAGCTCTGTTGTTGGTTCTGAAAAAATCATATCCATTAAAACAACATCAGCCTCTAACAGTTTATCTACACCTTTTGCTAATTTCTCTCTATCCCAAGGCCATCGTCCATATTCATTTACACTTTGTTCATCTACTGCAATAAATACAATATCTTTACTGGGTCTTTTATCTTGTATATTAAATATCTTATCATTAAAGCTTAATGAAAATGTTTGAAATGGTTCAATTTTTTTCATATAAAAAAACTGTGTTAATAATAAGAGTCCTATTAATATTATAAGATATAACAATCTTTCTTGTAACTCTTTACTAATCAAATATATTCCCAATAGAATCTAATTCATCATTATCTGACCAGTTATCTTCCGTTACAATTTCAACTTTTTTAATGCTTTTCGTACTATTGTTATCTAACTCAACTTTTTCAATAATTTCTGTTTTATTTTCATCTATATTAATAGTTTCTACAACTTTTTGATTCATTAATGTCTCAAAATATTTAAACTCTTCATCATCACTTTTATTCCATTCATCTTCATTCACTCGTTTATCACTAAAAGAGATACGATTTCCAGCTTGAAGGTCAAATGCTTTTGTTTTTATCGGTGAAGCATATCTATTTTGCTTATTTTTAAATTTCTCAAACTCTGATATCTGACTTGCCATATATTTGTTAAACTCCTCTTCAACAGCCTTTCGATAAAGATTAAACTCCTCCTTTATACTTTTAACACCTATTAACCCCTCTTTAAGAGTAACTGACTGATTTTTTGTCGCATTAACAACAAATGTTGTTCCTTTAATACCTATAATGGCAAAAGGTGTTTTAATATTCAATCTATTTTTTGCACTACGAGATGTTATATGATAATAAATCTTTCCCTCTAACTGCTCTGTATCAGTTGGTGACTTAAAATGAATTGTAGATTTTGCATCTAAAATAACCTCTGAACCATCCACCAACCTAATAACAGCTGATGCTTTTGAATAGGTCATAATCATATCACCTGAATGTATCTCTAAACCAGTTTTTACTTTACTTTTTTTAATAGAACCCTCACTCTTAACTTTTACATTTCCCTTGAGTTGTTCTACACTCCCTATAATACTTGCAACTGATGATGATATAAATATCAACATAAAAATAGATATAAAAAATAGTCTCATATCAAATCCCCCATATAGTTTTAAATAAGTATATCATCTCTATTAAGAGAAGCAGATAAATCTATATTTTAAATTATTATAAAAAGGTAGCTAGATGTTAAAAATTTTATTTTCCCCATCTGAAGGTAAAAAAAATGGTGGCAATGAAAAAGCTCAAAAATTATTAGGTGCAGAGAGTGCTAGAAAAGAGATTTTCAATACCTATAACTCTATCATTGAAAGTGGTGATGAAGAGCGTATCAAATCTCTCTTTGGATTAAAAAAATATAGTGAATGTATCCCTTATCAAAACAATCTTTTCAACTCTCCTTTGATGATGGCAATAGAGCGTTATAGAGGTATTGCTTATGATTATTTAAAATATGATTCTCTTAATCCTCAAGAACAAGAGTTTCTTCAAAAAAATGTTATTATTTTTTCAAACCTTTATGGGCCTATTTTAGGTGGAGATACTATTGCTAACTATAAAGTGAAGCAAATGAATAATATCGGAGCCATTATTCCAGATAAATTTTATAAAGAACGATTTAGTTATCAGCTAGACCTTTACCTTACCCAAGATGAGATTTTAGACCTACGTGCTGGCTATTATGATAAATTCTATAAAATTACAAAAAACTATACAACTCTTAAATTTTTAAAAGATGGTAAAGTTATAAGTCACTGGGCAAAAGCTTATCGAGGTATTGTTTTAAGAGAGATAGCTAAATACTCTATCAACTCTATTGAGGATTTTAAATCTTTAGAGATAGAGGGTCTTCAAGTAAAAGAGATAAAAGTTATTAAAAATAGAACTGAGATAGTATATAATATCGTATAAATAGAGGAGAAGATTTGAAAGATTCACAAGAATATAAAGATAAAAAAGCATTTTTTGATAAGATAATTACACTATATGGTAGAAATGTAGTGATAGAGGTTTTACAAGATACAACAATAGAGATTCATAAGCTTCATATGGCAGAATCAAACAAAACAGATGGAGCAATTAAAACTATCCTTTCACTTGCAAAAAAAAGAGATATAGAGGTTACTTTTCATGATAAAAATAGTTTAAGTAGAATAAGTAAAAATGCCAAACAAGACCAAGGTGTAGCGATAGATATTATCTCACAATCATATCAAAATGCTCAAGAGATAAAAAAGCTCAACAATTTTAAACTTATCGCCCTTGATGGTATTCAAAATCCTCAAAATTTAGGAATGATTATCCGTTCTTGTGCTGGAGGTAATGTAGATGGGATTATACTTCCTAAAAAAAGTAGTGCAAAAATCTCTCCACTTGTTATAAAAGCGAGTGCTGGAACTCTTTTTAAACTACCTATCTATTTTTGTAACTCTTTAGATGAGATATTAGATGATTTAACAGATACTAAAATCTATGCTCTCTCCTCTCATACTCAAAATAGTATCTATGATATAGAAAAAAATAAGAAGGCTATTTTTGTTTTAGGAAATGAAAGTGATGGAATAAGTTCTGAAGTTGAAAAACTTTGTAATGATTCTATCTCTATTCCTATGAACAGAGGTGTTGAATCATTAAATGTAGCTGTCACTGCTTCACTTATCGCTTTTATGCGATAGGTGTTTAGCCGTTATGATTTATTTTTAAACTTTACAAGTATCATACCTGCAAATTTCTTTTTATTATAATACTCAACTCTATAAATTTGCCCAGCTTTATCGATAGAATAACGTTGTAGAATTTGTGATTTTTTTATCTTAATATCTGTTTCTACTCTTCTAACATTTTTATATCCAATAACATTTACTCTAAAATCGTCATCTTTTTTAACTAAAAAATTGTTATGCACATCTATAATCGTTCCAAAACTATAATCTTTAAGTTTACCATCGACTAATAATTTAACTTTTTTCTTAGTATTATCATATTCCATATAATCAACACTTAATTTAGAAAGATGTCTATTTCCATACTGTATATTATAAGTATTTCCTTTTTTAATAACAGCTACAAGTGGATTAGTCGATTCAAAATCTATCTCTGAACCCTTTTTAATTGGAAAATACTTAAGAATATTTCTCATCTTAGAAAGAGGAAGCTTAATCTTATTATCATAAAATGAAACATATATATCATTATTTATAGCATGATAAACACCATTAGCAGTTAGTTTAAATTTTCTTTTAAACTCTATACCCATCATTGTCATATATTTTTCAAGAGCTAAAAGATGATAATACACACGTCCATAAGTTGGTAAATCTTTACTTGCTTCATTTCCAAATGCAGCTTTACCATGATTGATAGCAAAATATGTAAGAGATTTTTCCATCTCTTTGTCACCTTCAACCGTTCTTGTATTATGCACATGATAAATATCTTCATCTTTTAAAAGATGTTTATTTACATGAGCTACAACCTGCTCTGACATCTCTTTTAAGTTTCCATATTTTGGAAGATTAAGTGTAGATTGGTCAATAATAGAACACTGTCCCCATTTTAGAGGAGAGTGTAGTTTATCTTCAAATTTATGACGATAATACCCACTACCATCATGAAGATTAACAATTAATTTAACATTATCATCACTAATAAGTGCTTTAATCTTTTGAACATTTTCATACTCTGGGTCCTCTTTTGGAAGGTCAGCAAATTTTCGGTTCATATCCCCATAAGGACCTCTACTTCTCTCTATAATACTTAAAAAATTTAGATTTGGTACAACCCAAACAGAACCTTTTGTAATCTCATAATGAGTGCTTAAAAGTGAAGCAGACATAAATCCACCCGGTTCATCACCTTGAATTCCACCGATAACCAACAAGGTATTGTTATTCTCTTTACCTTTTTTTATCACATCAAAATCCATAATTGTACTTGCACTTAACAATGTACCAAATACAGATATTAATACTATTTTAAATAACTTCGACATGCCATGGTTCAAATCGTACACCATCCTTATTATTTCTTGTATATCTCATTCCAATATATGGAAGTTTTTTCATTCTTTTAAACTCATCTGTTGTAGCAAAATCTGCTGTAAAATTTTTATAACCCCAATCTATACGTCCAACATCAAAATCACTAATTGTATGATATGAATATGCTGGAGGTGCTAACTGAATAGTTGCTTTAGTCATATTACCTTTACAACTGTAAATTTTAGCGATATAAAGACTTAATTGCTTTACAACATTTCTAATTCCAGATGTTAAAACTAAAGTATCACCAACATCTCTAATAATTCTTTTATAATCCTCTTCAGCCTTTCCTTTAAAAAGATAATGACCTGTATGAGCAACTTTTTTAACAAGGGTTGTATCTATCTCATGAGTTATATTAAAACAAGTTTTTACACCAAAAAATCCATATTTACTAGGGTCTTCATAAAAAAGTCTTTCAATAAAAGCTATCTCTTGCTTTGTAAAAGCTCCTATACTAGAGTAGTTTCTAGCAAAAAAAAGAGCTTTATCAAATGAGATAAGATTAAAGTGTGCAAAACCAACATGTTTCTTCAGTCGTTTTAGTCTTTTATGTACATCTAAAAGAACTCTAAAATCTTCATGAGTTAAGTACACATCATTATCATCTGCAAAAAGTTCAGTTGCAATGAGTGGTGTTAATGATAAATATGCTAAAAAATTTCTTCTCTTCATAACCTTATTATATCTAATTAATGCTAAAATAATAATCTAAAACTTGAAATATAGATTTTAAAGGTTTAAATAATGAATAAGAAAGTTCTTATATTATGTACAGGAAATAGTTGCCGTTCCATCATCGCAGAAGCTGTTCTTAATAGATACTTAGATGGTGTAGAAGCCCAAAGTTCAGGTGTAAAAGCAAGTGGAAAAGTAAATCCAAATGCTAAAAAAGTTTTACAAGAAGATGGCTCTTGGGATGATAAATATTACTCTAAAACTTTAGATAAAGTGATAGATACAGAATTTGATTTAGTGGTTACAGTTTGTGATAATGCACTAGAAAGATGTCCTATATTTCCAAAAGATACAAAGGTTATTCATGTTGGATATGAAGACCCTGATGGTAAAAATTATAGTGCATTCAAAAAAACTCTTAAACTGATACAGATGGAACTGACACCTATTGTTAGAATAGAATTAGGCTTATAAATAAAGGAAGAAATTGAAACAAAATGAACACTTAGAACTTGGAAAGATAAATAGACTACAACTTGACAGACTTACAACTCCTGGGGCTTATCTATTAGCACTTGATGGTAATGATGTTCTACTCCCCGGACAATATCTTACACAAGATATGAGAGAAGGGAATTTAATCGATGTATTTTTGTATACAGATTCAGAAGATAGACTAGTTGCCACAACCTTAACACCAACTGCTATACTTGATGAATTTGCACTTTTTGAAGTTGTTGATACTGCAAAATTTGGTGCATTTATGGACTGGGGGCTTACAAAAGACCTTCTTGTTCCAAATATGTTTCAAAAAACACCTTTTAAAGTGGGTGAAAAAAGATTTTTAAGAGTCATCTATGATGAAAGAACTCACCGTCTTGTTGGAACTGAGAAATTTCGTGATTTTTTTGAAACAAAGGTAAAAGGTTTATCTATAAATAATGAAGTTTCTATTTTAATCATTGCCAAAACACCTTTAGGATATAAATGTATTGTCAATGAAAAATATGAGGGTCTCATCTATCATAATGAAATCTTTGAAAATATAACGCTTGGAGATAAAAAAACTGCTTATGTAAGAGTTATTCGTAAAGATGGGAATATAGACCTTTCTCTAAGAAAAGCTGGCACTAAAAAAGATTCTACTTCAGCTGATAAAATTTTAAATCTCTTACAAGAAAGTGGTGGAATAATGCCATATAACTATAAAAGTGATGCAGAACTTATAAAAGATATTTTTTCAATGAGTAAGAAAGATTTTAAACGCTCTCTTACAACTCTTATAGATACAGGCAAGATAGAAGTAAAAGATACTGGTATATATATAAAGGATTAAAACTATGGCTAAAAAGAAAAAAAAAAGTATAGAACTATCAGCACAAAAAATAAATTTTACAATTGAAAAAGTCTCTTACAAAGTTATCCGTTATTATCCCACTGCAATGACTATTGATGTTATGGTTACAGATGAAGATGGTGTTAAACTCGGTATGCAAAACATCCCTTTTGCTCATATTCCAAAAGAGATGAAAAAAATTATTAAACCAAATTAAGAAGGAAAATAGTATGCAAAAATGTAGCTCATTAGAAGAAGTAAGAATAGAGATAGATGCACTAGATACAAAACTTGTAGATTTAATCTCAGAGCGAAGTCATCTTATCCGTCAAGCAGCATCATTTAAAAATAGTGTAGATGAAGTAAAAGCAGATAAAAGAATAGAGTTTATTTTACAACGTGTTCGTCATCATGCGATAGAAACAGAGGTATCTCCAAATATGATTTCAGAACTTTTCACTATTATGATAGATGAGATGGTAGAAACAGAGATAGCAGAGTTTAGAAATACTAAAACATTTTAATAGAGCCTAAGCTCTATTAGACAAGGTCACTTAAAGTATCTACATTCTTTTTAATCAGTTCAAGATTTTTATGATTTCCTTTTGAAAGTTCATCAACAGTAGATATATTATTGATAATCTCTTCAGCTTTTGATGCATTAAGTGTATAGCTTTGTATTGTACTTTCTGAAAGAGAAACACTCTCTTTAATCGCATTACTAATATCATCCATTTTAGTTGATGCTTCCATAGATACTTTTGCAAGAATTTCAATAGACTCCGAACTTGTATTCATCTGGTCGCTTGTATCACTAATTGATTGACTGACAACATTTATAGTTGCATTAATCTCTGTTAATGATTTTTGAGTATTTTCAGCAAGTTTTCTCACTTCATCAGCCACAACAGCAAAACCTCGACCATGTTCACCTGCACGGGCAGCCTCAATAGCAGCATTTAAGGCAAGTAAATTTGTTTGGTCAGCAATATCGGAAATAACACTAATAACCTCTTTCACCTGCTTTGTATCATTAGAAACTCTAATTAAATCATCGGCAAGAGTATTTTGATAATGTGAAGCTTCTTGAAGTTTATTCACAATATCTGAAATTTCATGCTTTATCCCATAAAGTTTTTCACTAACTTCAATTATATTGTCTTTAGATTTTGAGGCATCTATTAAATCATGACCCAATATATATTTTAACTCTTTACCCATCTCTACTACTTTTTCTAAGAGTAATTTCTCTTTATCCATCGTTTTATTTGTGTTTACAAAATTTTTATCTATCTCTGTCACACTATATAAAACTATAGCAGATTGCTCCTCTCTATTTTGAGCTTTAACAAAAATATTTTGAAAACTATTAACACTCTCAGCAGCTTCTAAAAGTTCAGAATTAAATTTAGTATCTAAAACTATTTTTTTTCCATTTTCTAACTCTTTTAGTTGAGATATAAGTGATTTTGTCATATCAACACCATTTATTTTTTCATCTAAATCATGAACTAAAATAACCGATGCAATTATATATTGAATAATTTGACCTATTATATTATCAGTAAAAAATATACCATTGAGTATTAATAATATAATGCCAACATAATGAATAAATCTCATTCGAAAAAATAGAGAATAAAACATAGTAAATCCTATTTGTAAATATAGAACAATGATAACAGAATGAAGATGTTTTTCGTATAAAAAGAGTAGTTTCTTTTAAAAAGAGTATAAATAGGTAAAAAGAGGAAAAATCCTCTTTCTACTTGTAACGATAAGTGATACGTCCCTTATCAAGAGAGTATGGAGTTAGTTCAAGTTTCACTTTATCACCTGGAAGAATTTTAATGTAGTGCATTCTCATTTTTCCAGCAATATGACATAAAATAATATGTCCATTTTCTAATTCAACACGGAAAGTTGCATTTGGTAATGCTTCAATAATCTTGCCGTCAACTTCAATAACGTCAGCTTTAGCCATATTTAAGTCCTTTTTTAACTCTTAAGCAAGAGATAATATTTCAGCTTTACCGTTGATAATTGCAACAGTATGCTCATAGTGTGAACCGCGTAAACTATCGGCACTAACAACATCCCACTTATTTTCTAAAATAATAGGTTTCGAATCCGTTTGACATATCATCGGTTCTAAACAAAAAACCATTCCGTTTTTTATTTTAGGACCCTGTTTTGGATTCGTACCCTCTAAATAGTTTGGTATTTCAGGTTCTTCATGAGGTTTTTTTCCAATCCCATGTCCACAAAAATCAGATAGTGGTACAAATCCTCGAGATATAATAAACTGCTCTATTGAAGAGGAAAGTTCCTTAAATCTCATACCAACTTTTATCTCCCCTATTGCATAATACAAAGTATCTTTTGCACAGGCTATCAATGCCTCATCTTCTTCAGTAACTGTACCAACAGGAACAGTAATCGCAGCATCACCAAACCAACCATCAAGTTCAGTTCCGATATCGTAACCGATAACATCACCCTCTTGTAATTTATAGTCAGTAGGAATACCATGAATGATAACATTGTTTAGAGAAGTACAAACAGCATTTGGAAAGCCATAAAGGCCTTTAAAAGAGGGTTTAGCACCATGCCTTTTGATATAATCTTCAGCCATAGCATCAAGCTCTTTTAAAGAGATTCCAACTTTTGTATTTGCACGAAGTAGTTCTAATGCGCCACCAACAATTTTGTTGGCAGCTCTTAATTTTTCAATCTCTTTAGGTTTTCTAAGGGCGATAGCCATTTTATAGACCAACCGCGCTTAAAGTTTCATATTTACTCATATAGATTTGGGCTTCTATCTTTCTCATTGTATCAAGTGCAACTTGAACAACGATAAGAACAGCTGTACCACCAAAAAAGAATGGTACACCCATACCTTTAATAATCATAAATGGTAATGTAGCTATTAAACCAAGATACAATGCACCTGTAAAAGTCAATCTACTAGCAGTTTCATTTAAAAACTCTTTTGTAGCTTCACCTAAACGGATACCAGGAATAAATCCACCCTGTTTTTTTAGATTGTCAGAGATATCTTTTGCATTGAATGTAATCGAAGCATAGAAAAATGCAAAGAAAACAACAAACATAAATGTCAAAAAGTTAAAAAAGTAACTATTTGGATTTAGATAATCACTGATTGCTAATATAGTAGGATTTGTACTACTTGATAAAACTGTCATAGGAAACATTAATATTGCACTAGCAAAGATAACTGGAATAACACCAGCAAGATTTACTTTAATTGGAATGTAGTTCATTACACGTTTATTTTGGTTTTGCATCATAGTCTTTTTAGCATATGTAACAGGTACACGACGCTCACCAAGTTCAACATAAATAATAACAGCTACTGTACCAAGAATTAATGCAAGAATAGCTAAAACAGTTAAGAAGCTCATAGCTCCACTATTTACCATTGTTACTGTTTGACCAATAGCACTAGGAATTGCAGAAACAATACCAGCAAAGATAATCAATGAGATACCATTACCAATACCACTTTGAGTAATCTGTTCACCAATCCATAAAAGTAACATCGTACCAGCTAACATAGAAACAGCTGCAAGAAGTATAAATGTATCGTGATCAGCAAGTATTGCACTATTGCCACTCGGACCAGTTAAGCTTTGAAGCCCAACACTAACACCAATCGCTTGAATAATAGTAATAACAATAGTCGCATAACGAATAATTTGCATATACTTAACCATACCATCTCGCTCTTTTTTCATCTGTCCCAAAGGTGCAAATGTGGCGGCTAAAAGCTCCATAATAATAGAGGCGGTAATATAAGGCATAATTCCAAGTGAAATAATAGAAAGTCTCTCAACAGCGTTTCCACTGAACATATTCATTAGTCCGAGAGCATCTGATTGATGTGAGTCAAAGAAAGAAGCAATAACAGCAGTATCTACGCCTGGAACTGGCACGTATGCCAGTAGGCGATAGAGAAATAAAAACCCAATAGTAATAAGTATCTTATTAACTAGATCTTTATTCACAATTAGTTACCTGTAGTAGTAACGTTTTCGTCTTTAATTTTAGATGCTAAATCTTTTGCAGATGCACCCACTAGTTTAACTTTTGTAACTGAAGCACCAATTTTATGAACACTACGGATAGATTCCATAGTAATTTCAGCTAATTCAGCAACAGCTTTGATTTTTCCAACATTGATAACGTATGGTTTTACTAAACGAGAAGTAAACCCGATTTTAGGCATACGTTTTGCAAGTGGTTGTTGACCACCCTCAAAGTTTCTTTTTCTTTTGTAACCTGAACGAGATTTTTGACCTTTTTGACCACGAGCAGCAGTCTTACCAGTACCTGAACCTTGTCCACGACCAACACGTTTACGGTTAGAAGTAGAACCTTCAGCAGGTGTTAAATTTTCAATACCCATCAAATTATCCTTTTAATCTACCAAGTGCTTCAACAGTAGCACGAACTACTGTACCTGGGTTGTTAGAACCGATACTCTTAGTAAGAATATCTTGTACACCTGCAAGCTCAAGAACTGGACGCATAGCACCACCTGAGATAACACCTGTACCTTCAGATGCTGGTTTAAGTAAAACACGACTTGCATTATACTTATGTTCAATATCGTGAGCGATTGTAGTACCTTTAATCTTAACAGTAGTTAAGTTTTTAAAAGCATTATCAACAGCTTTACGAATAGCATCAGGAACCTCTTTAGCTTTACCAACACCGTAACCGATAGTACCATTTTTGTCACCAACTACAATTAATGCAGTAAAACGAAAACGACGTCCACCTTTTACAACTTTAGTAACACGACCAATATTTACGATTGATTCTTCAAAATCATCTCTGTTAATTTCCATCATAGCCCCTAAAACTTAATTTCGTTTGCACGAAGAGAATCACCAAATGCAGCGATAACGCCGTGATATTGGTAACCATTACGATCAAATACAATCTCAGAGATGTTCGCAGCTTTAAGTGTTGCAGCAAATGCTTCACCTAATGCAGTAGCACCCTCTTTATTAGCTCTATGACCAGTTGTTTTTGAGTGAAGCGCACATAATGTTGTTGCAGTAACATCATCAATAGCTTGAACACTTAAATAACGATTTGATTTAAATACAGAAACACGAGGAAGTACAGCACTACCAGATATTTTTGCACGAATACGACGCTTACGCTTTAAACGGTTAGCTACTTTATTTTTTAATACTTTTGCATTCATTTATTAATACCCTCCCTTACTTTTTAGCTGTTTTACCGGCTTTACGCACGATATGCTCTTCCATGTATTTAACACCTTTACCTTTGTACGGCTCTGGTGGACGGAAACTTCTGATTTTTGCAGCTGCAGAACCTAAAAGTTGTTTATCATGACTCTTAAGAGTAATAACATTTTTAACAACTTCAGCTTCAAGACCATCAACTAAATCAAAGTTAATATCATGAGAGTGTCCAAGTTGAAGATTAAGAACCTTTCCTTGTACTTTTGCACGATAACCAACACCATTAATCTCTAGTTGCTTAGTATAACCAGTAGTTAAACCAGTGATAGCATTAGCAGCTAATGCTCTGTAAGTTCCCCAAAAAGCTCTATGCTCTTTAGCATCAGATACTGCACTAAAAGTTAATACATTACCTTCGATAGCAAAAGTAACATTCCCTTTAGTATCTAAATCAACAGATATTTTGCCTTTAGCAAAAGTTATAACATTTCCATTTGAACTAACAGTGATGTCAGATGCAAATTCTACCGGTTTTTTACCAATTCTTGACATGTTATCTCCCTACCAAACTGTACACATAACTTCACCACCAATGCCAAGCTCAAAAGCTTTGTCATTAGCAAGAACGCCATGAGAAGTACTT
>Ga0256837_1000070_pt1 | contig 93070 bp, 84 predicted proteins | sample 4562384metaG_FD_185976 | JGI IMG/M metagenome (GOLD analysis project Ga0256837, IMG submission 185976) | Hydrothermal vent microbial communities from Guaymas Basin, Mexico - 4561-384 | ecosystem: Environmental > Aquatic > Marine > Hydrothermal vents | place: Mexico: Guaymas Basin | collected...
CCTTTTAGAATATTGTAAAACATTGGGTGGTAGATTTGTAGTAGGGGTTGCTTCGGATGAAGTTGTTGCTTCATATAAAAAAAATGTACCTGTAATTCCATTAGCTCAAAGAATGAGAATGTTAAAAGCTTTAGATTGTGTAGATGATGTTGTATCTTATGACAAACTAGAGTATGTAACACAATGTAAAGAAGTAGATGCCATTTTTGTGATTGGAGAAGATTGGGGAGATAAACCTCATAATATTGCCGTAGAAGAGTATTTAAAATCAAAGGGCGCAAAGATTGTACAAGTAAGCTACAACCCTCAAACTTCATCTACAAAAATAAAGCAAAATGTAATGGCTCAAACTCATAAAGTAGATAATGTTGCATAAAAACAACTAAAAGATTTAAAAATAGGAGAAATTTTTTTAGCTATCTCTTTTCAAATCTTTTATCATCTTATCAGCTACATCTTTTGAGGCATAGTTAAGTAGTCCTTCACTCTTTTTCTCCAAAGATAAGTTGTCAAATATCTCTAAAAAACTATTTTTTAGGTTCTTAGTTTCTCTTTCACACCAACCTAAATTATTATCTACTATAAATTTTGCATTATAGTATTGATGGTCACCTGCTGAATAGGGATAGGGGATATAAAATGTTGGAAGAGCATTTGAAGTAAGTTCCCAAAGAGTGCTTGCACCAGCTCTACTTACTGCTAAATCAGCTCTTGTTATAATCTTATCTAACTCTTGTGTGAAACTATAAAGTTCAACAGATATATCTAAATCCATATAACTTTTTTTAACTCTTTCAAAATCATTCTCACCTGTTTGATGAATAATCTTAATATCTCTATTTTTTAACTCTTTAGCCAAAGAGAGAGCTAAATCATTGATAGCTTTTGCCCCTTGTGAACCACCTAAAAAAATAATTGTTTTTAGCTCTTTACGAACTCTTGCATTCTGAAAAAAGCTCTCTTTAACTGGATACCCTTTTATAGTTGAATTGCTATCATAAGCAGATATAAAATTTTTAGTGTAGGGTTTTAAAAGAGCATTTAATCTCCCCTCAACAGCATTTTGTTCATGGATAAAAAGAGGAATTTTAAGAGATAAAGTTGCAAAAGAGGCTGGAGCAGAGGAGAAGCCACCTACGCTATATGTTACCTCAATCTTATTTTCTTTAAGAATCTTTCGTGCTTTTAAAAATGCTTTAAAAATATGAAAAAGTGAACTTATTTTTCCAAATCCTTTTTTATCCACAACACCTGATGTTTTTAAGAAATAGACATCCTTAAAAAGAGAGGAGTTTTCAAAATATTTTTTATCTTGTCCTTTTTGAGAACCTATAAAAATAACTTCATAGCCCTTTTTTACTGCTGAATGAGCAAGAGCTTCTGCGACCATCAGATGCCCACCAGTTCCACCACCTGTTATACATAACTTCATATATTTATAACCTTTTATCTTATATCAACTTTTTTTGAAACCATAAGAACCATTCCAATGGCAAAAGAAGCACCTAACATCGAAGAACCACCATAACTTAAAAATGGAACAGAGATACCTTTAATAGGTGTCATTCCACTAATCCCATAAGCATTTATTAAAAATGCAAAAGACAAGATAAGCCCTATCCCTAAAGTGAAGAGATAGATAAGTGTTTCATCCGTTTTTATAGCAATTCTAAAAATTCTGCGTAGCATCCATAAAAAGATAAAGACAACAATAGTAACACCTAGAAAACCAAACTCTTCTGTTAATCCTGCTAGAATAAAATCGGTATGAATTTCACTTAAAAAGCCTAATTTAAAAGTTCCATTTGCTAGACCTTGTCCAAAAAAGCTACCATTATAAATAGCATTAAGAGAGTGTCCTATCTGATAGGGTTCTACTTCCACAGGTATTCTTAACCAATCTTCCATAAAACTTGGTAAAATCTCTAATATAGTATTTTGAGCAATAGACCACCATGATAGAATTCTATCTGTTCTATGAGATTCTGCAAAAATAAAATAGATAAAACCTAGAAAAACAACTCCCAAAATAGAGAAGAAAAATTTCCAACTACTTCCAGATAATATAAGTAATGTTAAGAGTGTTATTCCTAAAACGGCTGATTGACCTAAATCTTTCTGTTTAAGAGCAATTATAAAAACAGAGATAATAAAAACGCTTGCATAGGGTATAAAACGGATAAACTCATCTTTGATACCCATTCCTCCATGATGTCCCATTTTCCGAGAAAAGCTCCATGCTAAAAAGTAAACAAAACCAACTTTAAAAAATTCAACAGGTGCTAAAGAAAATCCTGCTAATTTAATCCATCTTTTAGCTCCACCAACCTCTGTTACTAATGATTCAGGAAGAATAGGCATTAAAAGCATTAAGATAGAGGATAATATAAAAAGAAGAAAGCCTATCGGTTTGAGCCATTTATCTGGATTAAGTGTTGAAAGAAACCATATTGTAAAAAGACTTAATATTGCAAATGCAAATTGTCTTTTTACAAAATGAAATTCATCAACATTAAAAAGAATAGTAGTATATACAGATAATGAATAGGATAAAAGAATACTAAAACCGATGAGAATTGCAGTAAGTGTGAAGAGTATTTTATCGGCTTGCATCGTTTCTTATAGACCTATTTAAGCTTATGAATTTTTAAAACAAATTCTACTTCAGCTTTAGAAAGGTGTAACTCTTTGGTAATTGTCTCTAAAGGTATTCCTTGATTAAAAAGGTGTATTATTTTTTCATCATCTTTTGCATGAAGTGAAGATGGTAATGATATCTGTTTTACACCATTTTCAAGAGAGGAGAGTCTAAAATCAACTTTTGAATCGAGAACACCCATATTTTCTTCCATCGCTCTGACATTATCGATGATAGGTTGAAGCATATCATAAACACCTCTCTCTATCTCTTGATAAATCTCTTCATCACTCATTTTTGAAGAGATGGTTTCTATTCTTTTTTGAGATTCATTTTGAGCTTTTTTTATATGAAATAGCTCTTGATTAATATTTTCAAGGGTAGATGCTAATAGATGAATCTGTTTTTTATATTGTGCATCTTTTGTTACAAGAATATAAAGCATATATAATACTATACCACCCATAACAGCAATAATATATTCCAAATAAAACTCTTCAATATTTATATAAAAATTCATTATTTCTTCTCTCTCATCTCTCGAATTAAAACTCTCTCTCTTGCTGTCATATAAGCACTCCATTCTTTTTCATCTCGTTCATGAATTTTTGTTATATATGCAAGAGTTTTACTTTGTGCTTTAAAGAATACTCCGACATCTCTTTTTGGATGGACAGGCATCTCTATACGTCCATAATACTCAACATTCTCTTCTAAAAATTCTTGAGAAAGGTTAAAGTGCTCAAATCCTATTGATTCTATCTCTTCTTGATATAGTAAAGATACTCTTTGAGGTTCTTCATTTTTTAAAAATCGTTCTAGTGAATCTATTTTATTATGAAGTTCTACTACAAGGTTTAATAAAACAGGGTCTGTATCTGCTGTTTCACCTCTTGCTTTTGCGAGTTTAAGCCATTGGTTTATAGGATTATCATCTGACTCACTAAGTTGATGATACTCTCGTTCAAATAACTCTTTATTTTCTTGAACTTCACTAAAAACTAAACTAATAGGAGCTTTTACTAAACGAGGCATATTAAATAGCCTTATCTAATATAATTAAAGCTAAAAAGGCTACACCTAAGTATCCATTTATAGTAAAAAATGCTCTATCTATCTGAGTAAAATCACGACGTACAAGTTTTTGTTCATATCCTAATACAAATCCTGAACCGATAGCTGATATAAAAGCAAAAAGACCTAAACCTGCTGACCAAGTAAAAAGTACCCAAAACAGAACTGCTAGGGAGTGAAATATTGCTGATATGAAGAGTGTTGCTTCTGCTCCATATTGAGAGGGGATAGAGTGAAGTTGATTCTCTTTATCGAACTCTATATCTTGAAGAGAATATAAAAGGTCAAATCCAGCCACCCAAAAGATAACACCTAAACTAAGCAGAACAGACCATAAAGGAATAGTTCCACTCACAGCAACAACACCAGCAATAGGAGCAAGACCAAGAGCCACACCTAAAACAACATGTGCTAAAGAGGAAAATCTTTTAAAGTATGAATAACCTCCGAGAACTATTAAGATAGGAACACTTAGAGCAAATGCAAGAGTGTTTATACTCCATGCAACAACTACAAATATAAAGGCATTTACACCTATAAATATCAACATACTTAAAGGGTTTATTCTTCCATCTACATTTGGACGATTTGAAGTTCTAGGGTTTTGAGCATCTATATCACGGTCTAAATATCTGTTCACTCCCATAGCAAAATTTCTAGCACTTAGTGCTGCGATAACACCAAATGCTAGAAACTCCCAACCAAACCAACCATCACTTGCAACAATCATCGCAATAAAGATGAAAGGAAGTGAAAATATAGAGTGTTCAAACATAACTAATTCATTAAAATCTTTTATTTTTTGTATAAATTTTTGCACTATTGACCTTTGAAAATTATAGAAGGTGATTTTATCTAAAAATCCTTTAAAGGTTGATTTCTCAAACTAAGCAAAGCAGGCAATACAAAAATTCAAATCAAAAAGTAATACAACATTTTACACCAAAAAGAGCAAAGGTAAAAGAGAGGATTATTGTAGTAAGTAAGTAGTGCCATATAATTCAGACTCCCCCTTTGTCTTTTTATTAAGTCAGATTTATATATTTGTATAAGTTATCTTAGTTATAATTTTAAGAAATTTAAACCTAAGGAATAGAATGAAATATTTTCTCTTTTTTCTACTGTTTTTAACCTCTCTTATCGCTAACGATAAACAACAGCATTATGCTTCAAGTGAAGATTGTAAAAGTTGTCATACTCAGATTTATAATGAGTTTTCAGGTTCTATGCATATACACTCTACACCGCAAAAAGACCCTATTCATAAAGCTGTTTGGGATAGACATCCTCATAATAAAAAAGAGCAACGTTACGCATGTGGAAAATGTCATACACCTACTGCTAATAATCTTAATGATATGAAAACAAAGGGAACAAAAGCTCCTCCAATGATGGATAATCCAACACATCAAGCTGGAATTAGTTGTGCATATTGTCATCGTATTAAAGATATTGAAATTCATAAAAAAAGTAATACAAATGTTATGACAACTATTGAAAAACAGTATTTTGGTACACGTCAAAATCATATAAAATCTCCATATCATGGTATTGTTACAGAGGGTAATGAGCATATGAAAAATGGGAATGTATGTATAGGTTGTCACTCTCATAAAAAAAATAAAAGTGGATTAAATGTTTGTTCTACAAATATTGATAATGAGTTAGATGGTTCAAATTGTGTAAGTTGTCATATGCCTAAAATAAAAGGTTCTGTGTCTAGTTTAAATAAGACACAAACACATACTTTTCATGGTTTTGCAGGTTCACATTCAAACTCAGAGATGTTACAACAATATGTAGATATTACAATGGATAAAAAGTCAAACTCTTTTACTATTAATATTAACAATAAAACTTCTCATGCTCTATTGTTACATCCATTAAGAACTGCTGTACTAAAAGTATCTATTGTTCGTGGACAATATGTGCAAAAACTTAAAGATAAAGTATTTGTAAGAGTTATCGGTCATAACGGTAAACCAGCTATGCCATGGGTTGCAACTACAACACTTCGTGATACTATGATTCAAGGAAGAGAAAACCGTAAAGTAAACTATGATTACAAACTTCAAAATGGTGATAAAGTTGAGGTTGTTCTAGGGTGGTTTTTAGTAAATCCTAAAGCTGTTAAAAAATTGGGCTTAGCAGATGAAGATATAGCTACTCAATTTATTAAATTTAAAAAAGAGAGTTTTTCTTTCTAAGTTTATGTTACAATCCTATTAAATTTTATTAAATAGGATTGTATATATGATTGAATTCCAACATATACTCCCATATTCAACTCAACTAACTCTTTTATATGTAGAAGATAACGAAAGAACAAGAGATAGTTCCCTTATGATTTTTAGTGAATTTTTTGATAATATTATCTTAGCTGTTGATGGTCAAGATGGTTTAGAAAAATTTCAAAATCATAAAATTGATATAGTGATTACCGATATAAATATGCCTATTTTAAATGGTTTAAATATGGTGAAAAAAATTAAAAAAATTGATAAAGATATTCCTACTCTTATATTGTCTGCACATAATGAATCAAACTTTTTTATAGATAGTATTCAAATAGGTGTTGATGGATACCTATTAAAACCTATCGATATTAATCAGTTTATTACTATGCTAGATAAAATTACAAGAACATTACAACTAAAAAAAGAATCAGAATCAAACTTGAAACTTCTTAATCAGTATCAAACAGCTATGGATAAAGCAACTATTGTTTCTAAAATAGATACAAAGGGAGTATTTACTTATGTAAGTGATAAGTTTTGTAAAATTTCTGGTTATCGTAGTTCAGAGCTTCTTGGAAAGTTTCATCATATTGTTAGAGACCCTAATATCTCCTCAATTAAATTTAAAGAGATGTGGAAAACTGTAAAAGACAATAAAGAGATATGGCAAGGTTCTATGCAAAATAGAACAAAAAATGGAAATAAATATCATCTTTTTACAACTGTAAAACCTATTTTAGATATAAATAATGAGATTGTGGAGTATATAGTTATCTGTCATGATGTTACCTCTTTAGTAAATTTAAACCACGAAGTAAAATTACTTCACGAATACGATACTCAACAGCAACTTGATGCACGTGAAAAACTAGAGGTTGGAATAGTAAACCAGATGAGTGAACATATTGCTCAAGTGATATATACACCTTTAGATATATTGAGTGGAGATTTTTATTCACTCTATGATTGTAATGATGGACGAAGATTTTTTTATATTATAGATGGGCAGGGGCATGGTATATCTCCTGCACTTACTGTTTTTGCAACATCTTCGATTATCAATAATATTATAGAGAGTATTACAAGTTTAGATGAATTGATTAATCATATTTTCCCAATTATTAAAACATTTTTAGGAGAGATTGAACAGCTCTCTTATACGATGATTATGATAGATGAAAACTCAGATACTATATCTTATGCTTCAGGTGGAATGTATCCATTTTTAATAAAAACATCAGAGAGTGTTTTAAAAATAAAAGCAAACAATACACCATTTATGGAGTTCTCTCCAAATCCAATAGTAAATGAAGTAGCTATAACTCAATGGGATGCTATGCTTTTATATAGTGATGGATTTATTGAACATGAAAGTCGAGATTTTACAACATTGACACCTGAAGACCTTATCGATAACCCTTCACTAATAAAAAATGCCCAAGAGAAGATATTAGAACATCAATTAGAGGATGATGTTACGCTTCTTTATGTAAAAAATAGTAAGAGATTTAGATAGTCAATGAATCTTAAATTAGGAATTGTTTCTCCTCTTATTATATTAGCTTTAATTTTTATTCTTTTAACTGTTTCACTTTTTAAGCATAAGTATAAAGAGCAAGAATCTCTGTTTCAACTTAAGCACGAAGTTATTGTAGCCACAAAAATATCACAACTTATCCATGAACTTCAAAGAGAGAGAGGTTTTTCCGTAGGTTTTAGTTCTAATAGCCATAATTATAAGGAGCCTTTACGATTACAGCGTGTAAAAACTAATAATAAGATTAATCAATTAAACTCCTTTTTTAGAGAAACACTTACTGCTGATTGTGATATAAATATAGCAAATGCGATAAAAACAGCATTATCAAAACTTGATAATATTAATAAAATAAGAGAAGAGGTGGATAATAAAACAGCTCCTATACGAACTATTTTATCCTATTATAGAAAAGTTAACAATTTTTTTCTTAATATCGTTTTTAATATATCTAAATCTTCAAAAACACCAATAATCACTCAAAATCTTACAGCATATAGCCATTTTTTATATTTAAAGGAGTATATGGGGAGAGAGAGAGCTTTTGGTATAAATATTATTAACATAGATATAATGTTTTTAAGAAGTAAATTACAGTTTCATAAACTACTTATACAAGAGAATGTATATAAAGAACTTTTTTTTAAATATGCTTCAGATAATGCTATATCTCATTATAAAAAAGCTGTTAATGGAGAGTCTCTTATCGAGATAAACCGTATAAGAGATAAGATTTTAAAAACACCTAAAAGAGAGAAAATAGAGACAAATATAGATAGTTGGTTTTTAAATATCACTATGCAGATAGATATATTAAAAATGATTGATGATTATTTAGCAGGTGAAACAATCAATAATATAGAACATCAATATAGTAAACTTGAGAGAGATTTAAGTCTCTTTACTATTTTAAATATATTTAGTTTAGGTATTTTTATTTCAATGTTACTTTTAATTATACGTTTACTTCAAAAAGAGAAAGATTTAAAAGGACTTATCGATAAATATGTTATCACATCTACCACTGATTTAAGAGGTGTAATTACAGATGTAAGTCAAGCATTTTCAAATATTTCAGGATATAAAAAATCAGAACTTATTGGACAACAGCATAATATTGTTCGTGATTCGACAATGACAAAACAGGTTTTTAAAGAGATGTGGTATACCATCCAAAATGGAAATACTTGGTATGGGAATATAAAAAATAGAAATAAAGATGGGAGTTTCTATTGGGTCTATGCTATTGTATCACCCCTATATCATAATGGAAGAAAGATAGGATATTCAGCTATTAGACAAGATATAACAACTAAAAAAGAGATTATAGACCTGAATGTTAGGTTGGAGGAAAAAATTTCTGAAGAGGTTGAAAAAAATAGACAAAAAGATAAACAGCTTATTGAACAATCTCGATTAGCTCAGATGGGGGAGATGTTAAGTATGATAGCACATCAATGGCGACAACCTCTTAATGCTATAAGTTTTAATAGTGCAGGACTTGAACTAAAAGCACAACTTAATAAAGCAGATGCAAATACAGTTTTAGATGCTTCAAAGGTTATATCTCATAATGTACATTATCTTAGTCAAACGATAGATGATTTTAAGAATTTTTTCAAAAAAGATAAAGTGAAACAGAAAGTCTCTTATACTCAGGTTATTCAAAATACTTTACAAATCATATTACCATCTATTAAAGAGAAAAAGATTGAACTTATTCAAGAGTTAGATTTTCAAGAGGAGTTTTTTACATATTCAAATGAGTTACAACATGTACTCTTAAATATTTTAAAAAATGCCGAAGATATATTAGATGAGAAAGATGTTTTTAAACCATATATTAAAATAACTACCTATTTAAAAGATGAAAACTATATTTTAGAGATAGCAGATAATGGTGGAGGAATAGATGAGGATTATATTGTAAAGGTTTTTAATCCATATTTTTCTACAAAACTGGAGAAAGAGGGTACAGGATTGGGATTATATATGTCTAAAATGATTATAGAAGAGCATTGTTTAGGTAAGTTGAATGTCCGAAATAGTGAAGAGGGGGCTATATTTCAGATACAACTCCATAACATAGAAGAGGGATGAAATATTTTCTAAAAGAGAACTAAAAAGAGGATTTAGGTAAAAAAAATCTTAATTAAGAAAGTTTTTATTGTAAAGTATGTTACTATTACTTATATATGAAAAAATAAATAAATTAATGGGATAAATTATGAGTATTACAATTAGAAAAGCGATTATATCTGATACACCTTTTTTAGGAAAGATGATATTACAAAGTTCTCGAGGTAATAAAAAAACTGGAATCTTTGACCTTCTTTTAGAAACGAACAATGACAAAACAATTTTACAATCATTAGAACTACTCACTCAAACAAAAGCTAAAAGCCAAGCTCATTACAGTAATTTTTTAATAGCAGAAGTAGATGGTAAAGCAGTTGGAACATTGTGTAGTTACGAACCAAGAATAGCAACACAACAAGTTTTTTTAGATGCACTTAAAGAGATAGGGTGTGATGATAATGTATCTAAAACATTAGAGGTTATCTATCAATGTGATTTTAAATTGAACAACAGAACTTTAATGTTTGACTATATGGAAGAGCTAGAGGGATTTTTAGATGTAGGTATCTTAAAAGAACTGATGAAAAAGAGTCTTTTAACAGCTAGACTTAAAGGGTATGGTATAGCTCAAACAATAGTTGAAATAGGTTCGATAGATACTCTTCTTCTCTATAAAAAATTAGGTTTTAAAGAGATTAAAGAGTTAGAGTGTGAACTATATAGAGAAAATTTTGGTCGAAGTGGATTAACTCTTCTTGCCATAGATTTTTAAAGGCTTAAACTTTTAAGCCTCTAATACAACATTGATGGAGTATCGTAAATCTTCATCAAGATTGTCCATAGATTTTAACATCCATCGGAGATATTTACTATCATCTTGAGCAACCTCTTTTAAACTTTTCCCTTTATGCTTTCCAAACTTAAAATATTCTATAAGTATAGGAGTATTTGTTAAGTCGACCATTTTTTCAACAGGATTTTCTTCTGGAAATTTTTCTAAAACAGCTATTTTTAATCGAGTTAAAAATAGTTTTAAGATTAAAACATCACCAATAGCATCATGTGCTTTCACTTCAACTCCTAAACTATCTGCCTCTTTTTTTTCCTCTTTATAAAGTTCCATCTTATAACGAAAATATTGAAGTCGATGAGCCTCTTCATCTGCAAAAATATGTTTTGCAACACGAAGTGTATCTATAACTTTCATCTTTGTTTCAAACCCCTCTTTCTCTAACATAGTAATATCAAAAGGAGCATTATGAATAATAAGATAGTTCTCATCACTATTTAACTCCTCTAATCGTTTATATGCTAAAGTCTCTTTACAAGATGGTTTATTCTCTATCATCTCTGGTGTAATACCATGCACTTCCATAGCTCCAAATTTGATGGGAGTATTTGTGGAGCAAAACTCATTATGAACCTCAATAGGTCGTGTTCCAAGTACAATATATCCAAGTTGAATAACTTTATCTTCCTCTGCTGTACCAGTTGTTTCTGTATCTAATATAATATATTTTGAAGCCATAAAAATACCCTTTATAGTTTAGTAATATATGGTACACTTATATAAAAAATATAGGGTAAATTTTATGATAACTTCTTCTTTTCTATATCTCTTTATATTAGCGTTTATTGCTACATCAATAAATATTCTTAAATCAAATTATAATTTAAAAATTTTCAACTATATTCCTGCTATTATTCTCGTTTTTTTAATAGTTGCTTTTTTATCTGTAACTAGTCTATTTGAGTTTAATCAAGAGATAAGAGAGATCTATACACTTACTCTAAAAAATCTTATTCCAGCGATGATTTTTTTATTTTTATTAGGGTTTGATGTTGTTACTTTTTTAAAAGGAAAATCTTTTAATGAGATAGGTTGTGCTTGTAAGATAGGAGCAAAACAGTATTGGTTTTTAATAGCTTTATCTCTTTTTATCTCTTTATTAACTCAAATATTAAGTAACAGTATAACAACAATAGATACATTGATAACTACTATTATTATCTCTGTAATATTTGGAATAATAGGCTCTTTTACAAAATTAAAAGAGCTCAATGGTTCGAGTGAAGTAGCTACGACAATGCTTTATATGTTTGTTGCTATTATCGCTTCAAATCTGAGTGAAATATTTTAAATTTCTATCATATATCTTTTTCGTTTGATAAAATAAGCACACTCTCTATATCCAACACTTTTAGCTAATGCTATTATCTCATCATTAAACATAGAAACTTGTTCTGGAGTATGTGCATCAGAACCAAAAGTTATAGGGATACCTAATTTATAAGCCTCTTGTAAAAGAGAGGGAGATGGATAAGCTTCAGCTATCGGTTTTCTGTAACCTGCTACATTCAATTCTAATGTCATATCAGCTTTTTTTATAGCAAGAAGAGCATCTTTTGCTATTATATTAATATCTTTTTTTGGCATAAATTTAAAAACTTTTATAAGGTCAATATGCCCTACAATATCAAATAAACCACTATTTGCCATCTCCTCAATAGCATTAAAATATTTTTGCCAAATTGTATCTATATTTTCATCTTCGTAACGACCTATAAATTCAGGATTATCAAATCCCCAATCCTCTATAAAATGAACTGAGCCTATGAGATAATCAACCTCACTCTCTAAAACTCTTTTGTCAACTCTTCCTTTTAGATAATCAACTTCATACCCAAGAAGAATATTTATTTTATCTTTATATATCTCTTTATAGTGTAAGACCTCTTGTTCATATTGACCCATATCTTCAAAACTCATTCTATACTGAGGGTCAAAATTCATCGGTGCATGGTCTGAAAAACCAAAATAATCTGTTCCTGTTTTTATCGCTTGTTTTATATACTCTTCGATGCTACCATCTGCATGGTTACAAAGTGTAGTATGATTATGTAAATCTATTTTCATAGAGTTGATTATGACATAGTTTTATATAATTATGCTATTATCATAAATAAAATATTCATTATTTAGGGAATAACAATGACACAAGAAGAACTTGATGCTTTAATGAATGGTGAGACAGATATTGGTGATGATGAGATTATAGAAGAAACTACAACAGTAGAAACAGAGGAAGATGAAGAGATTCCATCTGGATATACTGAAGAAACTTCTCATCAATGGCCTCTTCCAGCAACTGATGAAAATAAAATGGTACATCAACTAGATGATGTTACAAAAGAGAGTGAAGAGAAAGCGACGGAAATTTTTGATATTATAGAAAATATTAGTAATGAGTTGATGGATTCAGAAGAGTCAATACAACAAACAATCGATACATTAAATTCCAATATAGAGCTATTTAAAGCCTTAAGTGTAAAATTTTCAGATGTTCATACTTTTCAAACACAATTAGAATTAAATATGGAAGCATTGGAAAAAAGTAATAAAACTTTAGAAACTATTCAAGATAGTGGTGATGCTGTTATGAAAACGATGGATATTATGCAATATCAAGATATTCATCGTCAAAAGATAGAGAGAGTTATAAACGTTATGCGTTCTCTTTCTCATTATATGAATACACTTTTTGCAAGTAAAGTGGATGATTCGACTCGAGTATCGACACCAACTCATATCGCTGGTGACCATAATGAAGATTTAGCTTCAACAGATGATATTGAAGCACTATTAGCACAATTTGGACAGTAATGAAAAAAGTAGAACTATTATCTCCCGCTGGGACATTAGAAAAATTAAAAATTGCATTTGACTTCGGTGCAGATGCTGTATATGGTGGAGTAAGTCATTTCTCTTTACGTATCCGTTCTGGAAAAGAGTTTAGTATGGAGGAGTTTGCAGAAGGTATCGAGTATGCTCACTCTAAGGGTAAAAAAGTTTATGCAACTATAAATGGCTTTCCTTTTAATTCTCAACTTTCATTGCTTAAAAAACATATTGTAAAGATGGCCGAACTAAAACCTGATGCTTTCATTGTAGCAACACCAGGGGTTTTAAAATTGTGCCACGATTTAGCTCCAGATATGCCTTTACATCTCTCAACTCAAGCAAATGTTATGAATGTTTTAGATGCACAAGTTTATGTAGATATGGGTGCAACTCGTATTATCGTTGCTCGTGAAATATCTTTAAAAGATTTAATTGAGATAAAAAAAGAGCTTCCAGAGTTAGAGCTAGAGGTATTTGTTCACGGTTCTATGTGTTTTGCATATAGTGGACGTTGTCTTATATCTACTCTTCAAAGTGGGCGTGTTCCAAATCGTGGAAGTTGTGCGAATGATTGCCGTTTTGAGTATGAGATATATGCTGCAAATCCAGACACAGGAACTCTCTTTAGACTTGAAGAGGAGGAGGGAGTAGGTACTTACATTATGAATGCTAAAGACCTTAACTTAGCTTCTCATATGAAAGAGATTTTAGATAGTGGTGTAGTTGATAGTGTGAAGATAGAGGGACGTACAAAAACAGCTTACTATGCTGCAACTACGGCAAATGCTTATAGAATGGCTATTGATGACTATTATAACGATACTTTTAATGATGAAAAGTATCAATATGAACTTCAATCTCTTCAAAATCGTGGCTATACAGATGCATATCTCATTTCACGCCCTTTTGAACGTCACGATACTCAAAGTTTAGATTTTAGTATGCAGTTGGGAACACATCAAGTAAGTGGTGTAGTAAACCCTGATGGAGCATACTTTTTATGTAAATATAAAACATATCCAAATGGAGAGATGGAAGTACTTTATCCAAAGGGTACAAAGATAGAGATAGTAGATAACGAGATAGGTTCTACTTATGAGAGAGATGGAAAGTTTTATATAAAACTTAAACAACTCAAAGCTCAAAATGGAAAAATATGGGAAGAGGTGCATAGTGGAAATGTAAACCCTATCACTCTTCCAACACCATTCCCTCCTTTCTCCTTCTTTAGAATTCCTAGTAGTTCAGATATGGATATGTATAAAAAGTGAGAGTAGCATTTATAGGCGACATTGTAGGTCGCCCAGGGCGAGATATACTAAAAAAATATCTTTTAGAGATACGAAAAGAGTATGGTGTAGATTTTGTGATAGCAAACTATGAAAATGCTTCTCACGGATTTGGTTTAACCTCTAAAAATGCTGATGAACTTGTCTCTTATGGTATAGATGTTATGAGTGGTGGAAATCATACTTGGGATAAGAAAGATATTTTACCTCTTTTTGATACTCACGAACTGTTACGTCCTCATAACTATCCTGATGAGGTAGCTGGAACTGGGTGTAAAGTGTATAGTGTTGGAAGTGAAAAACTTGCTGTTTTAAACTTAATGGGTCATTACTCTATGCCATATACTGATAATGCTTTTAGAAAGGCACAAGAAACAGTAGATTTACTTCATAGAGAGGGTATTAAAAATATTTTTATAGATTTCCATGCAGAAGCTACGAGTGAAAAGCGTGCAATGTTGATGCTTTTAGAGGGTGAAGTAAGTGGGATTATAGGAACACATACTCATGTAAGTACAGATGATTTTCAAATCTCTCAAGGAACAGCTTATTTAACAGATATAGGTCTTACAGGGTGTAGAGATAATGTTATAGGGATGGATAAGAAAGTGCCTCTTAAACAGTTTTTAACTGGAATGAAAGGGCATTATGATATTCCTAAAAAATGTAAATCTATTTTACAGATAGCTATTATGGATTTTAATGATGGTATTTGTGAGAGTGCTTTTAAGTTGAAATATTTTGATGATGAGAGAGTTATTCGTAGTGATGCTTGGATTGAGGATTAAAGTAGAGAGTTTTAGCTTTTAGTGAAACTCTCTACTAAAAATATTCATAGCTTTTAGACCTGTACAGTGTGTTGCTTCTGAGTAAATAACACCCATTGTTTTAAGTTTATTGACTGTTTCTGCTATTTTAAGTTCATCACTATTTAGAAGGTGAAAGCCACCTTTTATATGAAGAATATCTTTTTTTAAAAATTCTTTTGCTACTTGAGTAATGTTTTCTATTCCAAAATGACCACATCCACTAAGAACTATTGGTTCTTTAGCATCTATAATTAGAGATTGTTCAGGCATATCTGAACCTAATAATCCTGTTGTATAGAGATTATCAAAGAGTTTCATCGGTTTTTTTGTGCAGATAATCACATTTTTAACCATAGATTTCAAATCTTTGATAAGATGTTTTGAAAGTGAAGATGGTATAAAAAGTGTTATATTTGGATTTAACTCAATAATAGAATCCAATCCACCAATATGGTCCCAATGGGAATGAGTGATAAATATATACTCTATTTCATCTATATTTATATTGAGTTTCTGCATATTTTTTAAAAGTATACGACCATTACTTCCTGTATCAAAAAGAAGTTTATACTCTTTTAAGTAGGCACTAAATCCCCATAATGAATGACATTCATCACAAATAGGGTGATTATCAAATAGTATTTGCATCTTTATTTACCATCTTAATATTTAAAGCTTTTGTATTGACAAAAGCATCTGCTACTTTACCTCTAGCACTCTCTATAAGACGGGAAAAAGTTGTTCGAGATATTCCCATCTTATCGGCACACTCTTGCTGATAAAGACCTTCATAGTCTGCTAAACGTAGAGCTTCCATCTCATCTTCTAATAGATAAACCTTTTCTAGTTCTGTCCGTTTTATACCACAAGGTTTAAAGCAGACGCCACTATAATCAACATCTATATTTCTCTCTAGCTTTTTTCTTCCTCGCATTTTTACTCTTTAGATATTTCCATCATAAAAATTAGCGATAACTTCATCAGCTGTTTTTCCATGTTTTTCTCTTATCTTTTTTATCTCTAAGCCAACAGATGTAAGAGCTTCTTTCATATTTTCACCTACTGCTTGAACTAAAATCAACTCACACCCTTTTAAAACTTCAACATCTTTTTTATGAGAGTTTGTATGCTCTTTATGAGAGAGTCCACTATGGTCATGCTCTTCGTTATGACGATGAGAGTGATGCCCTCCATCATGGTGCTTGTTTGGTACACATTTTAAAAGGTTTCTATCTTCATAGATAGCAAAATAGGCACTTTGTCCTGTTCTTTTTACGATTGTTTTTTTATCTTCATCTACTGCTAATACTATTTTCATTTTAATTCTATCTCCTTAAGATTATTATATTTTTGTGTATCATTTACCTTATCTATCTCATCTGGATTAAATTCACAACACTCACTTACTGTTTTTTGAGGATATTTTATATAGTAATAACCCTCTTTTATAGTAAAAAAGCCAAAAATTATAACACTTATAGCAGCTAAACTCATCATAGCATTTCTAAATTTTGAGTTTTTATAGAGACCCACAAAAAAACCTAATGAAAAAAGAGCTGGTACAGTGCTTACACCAAATATAAACATAACCATAGCCCCATATAAAGGACTTGCTGTACTTGCTGCTGTTATGGTAAAAAAGTAGACTAAACCACAAGGAAGAAGACCATTAAGCATTCCTAAAACAAAAAAACTAAGTAAAGATTTTGTTTGAAGAAGTTCTCGAAAGAGTTTACTATAAAGTGAAGTAGAGGAGAACGAGTGTTCAAAGAGTGTTAAAAATTTTATTTTACCTGAGAGTGATAAACCAGCTAGAACCATAAATAGTCCTGCAAATATCAGCATCATTCCATTTGTAAGGTTATTAAAAGTAGCAACACCACCTAAAAAACCAAACATTGCCCCAAGGATAGTGTATGTTGTCACTCTCCCTGCTGAGTAGAGTAGATGGGAGAATGATTGTTTTGTTTTACTCCATCTGTCCTCTACTTTTGTAGTACTGTATGCGAGAACAATACCACCACACATTCCCATACAATGTCCAAATGAACCTAAAAAAGCTATGCTAATAATTGAAAGTATATTTACTGTTTCCATAAAATAATTATAGCGAACATATGTTCATAATGTCAAGATTTTTTTAGTACATAGTTTAAAGAGAGAGCAAATGGAATAGCTACATAGGCTAAAATAGCTGCTATTGTATAGGTTGTATCGAGTCCGAGAGTATCTCCAAATAGTCCCATAGCAAGAACAACTATTGAGCTGATACTGAAGTTTATAGTCATATAAACACTATTTATAAAAGTTGGCATATCTGTTTCTAATTCATGAATAACAGAGAGCATAATAGGGCCATTTGCAAACATAAATATACCTAAAAGAGAGAGTAGGGGGAACATAGTATAGATAGTTTCACTAAAAAGAAAAAGAGACATAGTGATAGCTGCTCCAACAGACATAATAACTAATGTTTTTTGTCTTCCTATCTTATCTGAAATATTACCTGAAAGAAATGTTCCAATCACACCAAAGAACTGTAAAACAGATAAAGCGATACTTGCATACCATAAAGAGAAACCATTTTGAGTCAGATAAACAGCTAAATAGAGTGTCGTTGCCATTTTCATTGCTGATTGAAAAAACATAAATCCACCCATTACACTAAAAAGAGGTAAAAATCGTTTTACCTCTTTCATCGCATCCCCTTTTTCAGCTTTTTTTGTAAACTTTTTTTGTGTAAAGTGAAAATCTTTTAAACGGTAGTATAAGATTAAAGAAGCGACTAGTCCAAATGGCATTAATCGCCATGTTCCCTCTAATCCCCATAAAGAGATAGCTCCAGTGATAAGAAGAGGTCCAACTGTACGAGCAAGTTCTCCTCCTACCATATAATAGCTCATCCCTTTTCCAATTTTTCCTTCAGAAGAGGCTTTAATAATACCTGGGGATGGAATATGAAAAAGTGTTGAACTTATACCAGATATTACGAGTAATATAAGTAAAAATGAGTAAGAGGAACTAGCACCTAAAAGGGACATACTAAAAGCTGTAAGTGCTGGAGATATTATTACAAAATATCGAGCATCTGTTCGCTCTGCAAGAAGACCAAAGAAGGGATTTAGGAGTGATGGAAGTTTTCTTGCTATATCTAAAAAAGCACTCATTACAAGGCTCATACCCAGTTTTTCAATAAGAAGAGGTAAGATAGGAGCTAAAAAAGCTGAGTATGTATCGTGTGCAAAATGTGCCAAAGAGATAGTTGTAACTTGATTTTTCTGTTTCTGAGTTTGTGACATAAAAGAGAGTATCCTTTTTTTAAATTATATCGAACATATGTTCATTGTGTCAAGAACTTTCATATCTCTTTTAAATATTAAAACAGTTATACATCTTATAAAAATCGTTCAAATCTATCTCATTTTTTTTCATAAATTTATTGTTAATGAAAAAAATCTGTTTTAACAGTTCCTCTTTATTATCACTAAAATGTATCTCTCTATGACAATTTGGGCAAAGAGATATTATATTTTCAACCGTATCAAGTTTAAAATCATAATTTTTTTGCTGAAAAAGAGGGATTATATGATGTCCCTCTACATATTTTTCACCCTTAGAGTAAAAAGTTTGATGATTTGGATCTATAACACATCTAAAATCATCTCTTTTTTTAGCTTTAACTATGAGTGAGGCATCTCTTTTTACACGCTTATCTGCTACATTCTTATTGAGTTGGCAGGTAACATCATTAAAAAACATATCGCTATATTGTAGATTATCATAGAGCGATTTTATATGATTTAATATCTCCTTATTTATCGAGATATATTTATGTTTCAAATCTAATATTTCTATATCAACTAAAGAGTTAATGACCCAACTATTAAACTTTTCATAATAGTTTCCCTCTTTAATATCTAACAGATTATGAGTTAAATTATAATTTGTTAAATCATCTTGAAGAGTGATATAAATAAGTTTCTCTTTTATAAAACTAGAGGAGAGTTTTTCATTTTCCAAAAGGAGTTTAAAAAATATTCTAAAAGGAAATATTTTAAGATTTTTTACATCGGGAGTAGAACTATTTGGATAAGTTGTGTTGTCTAGCTGATTGATTAAAATTCGTTTACAACTGTAAAAATCTTTTTTTTCATAGCTGTTTACAAAGAGATTGCCCTCTATACTCAAAGAAAGATTATAGTTTTTATCTCTTACTATAAAACCATAAAAGAGCGCTGGTTTATAAAAATGTGTAACTAAACTATCTGTTTTTTCCTCATAAAATTTTTGATAAAGATAGTTCTTTAACTCATCTTTTAAAACTTTTTCACTTATAAAACCATCTTGATTTGATTGCTCTTTAATATATTTGAGTGTGCCGATAGTACGATTATTGAGATTTATTCTATTTTTTATTTTTTGAGTTGTGTTACCAATAATAGTATTGAACCCCTTGGCATTCCCAGGGGCTTGCCATCTATGAGGATTTGATGACAAAACTTTACTTTGGAAGAGTTGTTAAAAGAGCATCTATTAGACGAGGAGGTACACCTTCTCCTATAACTTGACGTATAAGATTTTCAGTAGCCCATTTTGGAGGGTGCCAGTCATCAGGTAACCCTGTTAAGATAAATATCTCTTTGAGTGTTAAAACACGAGCATCAGAGTATGTTCCATCTTCTTTTAAGATACCTGGATGAACATTATTTTGAGAGGAGATAGAACCATTTGCCATAGTAATAGTAGGTGCAGGTTTATCCCAATCCATCCGTTTATAAGTAGTAGCATAACCTTTTATCCGTGTTCCATCCTCTTTTTTAGGATAGTGCACTTTGTTATGTAAAGCACTTTTTCCTGTTGGAGTATGTTTAAGAGAAAAGATATGTCTATCGTTATGCTCTTTTGCATTATGATACTCTATATTAGAATCTTGCGCACTCTCTAAACTTGGAAGATGTGCAATAGCCTCTTTTAAAGTAATACGTTTCTGCGTTTTTGGAAACTCCCATTTAGTAACATTTGAGATAAGAAATATAGCTCGTTTACGACTTTGAGGAGTTCCATAATCTGCACTATCAACTACTTGATAGTTTACATAATAATCTTTTAACGTATCTGTTATATAATCTATAACTTTTGTTTTGACACCATTTACAGAAAGATAAGTTTTTAAAATTCCTGGTACATTTTCAATTAAGATATGTTTAGGTTTAAGGTCAAGAGCTAACTCTATCACATGTTTTATAAGAGAGTTTCTAGGGTCATCCTCTTGCATCTTTCCCGCTACACTCATACCTTGACAGGGAGGTGTAGCGAGTAAAAATTCACAATTTTGTTTTTTAGACTCTTCTAATACTTGAGTATAAATCTCTTTATCTGTAATATCTCCAACGATAGGAGTACAGTTTGGATGATTTTCTTTATGAAATCTTGCACGATTTTCTAGTAGTTCATTTGCTACAACAATATTGATACCGTGATTTTTTATATATGTTTCAGCGATACCAACATTTGCAAAGAGAGAGACACCATTCAATCTGATTACTTTGTATTCATACTTTCTAAAAATTCAGCATTTGTCTCTTTTTTACCCATAGTGCTATAAATAAATTTAAGAGCCTCAACCTCATTATCTTGTTTATGTAACATTTGACGAAGAATAAACACTTTTTGTAAAGAATCTTTACCGATAAGAAGTTCATCTTTACGAGTTCCAGATTTTAAAATATCAACAGCAGGGAATATACGTCTTTCTGCAATTTTTCTATCAAGAACAACTTCCATATTACCTGTACCTTTAAACTCTTCAAAGATAACTTCATCCATGCGACTACCAGTATCTACAAGTGCCGTAGCGATGATAGTAAGACTTCCACCATTCTCAATGTTACGAGCAGCACCAAAGAAACGTTTAGGTTTATGAAGAGCATTTGCATCTACACCCCCTGAAAGTACCTTACCACTTGATGGTGTTACTGTATTATAAGCACGAGCAAGACGAGTGATAGAATCTAGTAATATAACAACATCACGACCTAATTCAACTCTACGTTTTGCTTTTTCTATCACCATCTCTGCCACTTTAACATGATTTTTTGCAGGCATATCAAAAGTAGAGCTATATACTTCACCTTTAACACTTCTCTCCATATCTGTAACCTCTTCAGGTCGTTCATCAACAAGCAGAACCATCAAATCAATCTCAGCATGATTATGAGAGATACCGTGTGCAATCTCTTTTAAAAGTTCTGTTTTACCACTTCTTGGAGGTGCAACAATAAGACCACGTTGTCCTCTTCCAATAGGAGAGAAAAGGTCAATCATACGTCCAGTTAAACCCTTTTCACGATACTCTAATTTGATTTGATCCATTGGATAGAGTGGTGTAAGATTTTCAAAAAGAGGGCGCTTTTTACTCTCTTCAGGTGGAAGACTATTTACAGCTTCTATTTTTATCAGTGCATAGTAACGTTCTTGGTCTTTTGGAGGTCTTACTTGACCTGTTACAACATCTCCATTACGAAGAGCAAATCTTCTGATTTGTGTATTTGAAACATAAGAGTCATTTATAGAGTCATTAAAACTTTTATCGATAGAACGGATAAAGCCATACCCATCTTGCATAATCTCCAAAATACCACTAAAGAGTATAAAACCACCTTGAGCAGTTTGTGCTTTTAAAATTTCAAAGATAATATCTTGACGTTTTAGTTCATTTGGATGTTCTATCTTTAACTCTGTTGCCATAGCAACTAAAACTTCAATATTTTGAGTACGAAGTTCATCTATTGTAGCACCTTTTACTGGTGTGTGTGAACGTGTTTTGTTATTATTATTTTTTGGTTTTGTATTTTTACGAGGTTGTGATGGAGTATTTTCACTCATATATTGACTGCCTTAGTTTTTTGGGATTTGAAAGAGAGGAGAGATTTAATAAGATACCTTGCATATCGTTTTATTGTTGTAATTTTACAATATATTGATATGCAATGTCAAGGTTTGAGAAGAGTTATTTTGTTTGAGTATTTACTAACCACATAGAAAATATATCTAAATAGTCCCAAAATGATTGGATATACTCTTCTGTAATTCCTTCATCAACAAGTGCTTCTAAAAGAGGAGCATAAAGAGCTAACCAACTTTTACGACCAGCTTCATCTATACGAAAAGGTGCATGACGACCAACCATCTGGTGTTGACCTCTATCTTGAGTAAAATAATCTGGACCACCTGAAATCTCTATTAAAAAGTTAAAAGCATGTTTTTTAGCTTCCTCAAAATCATCTTCATCATGAATTGGAAATAAAAAAGCTATATCACTCTCTTCTATCAGTTCATAATGTTTATAAACTAACTCTTTAAATCTTTTTTCTCCAACCTCTGTTAAAAAACCTGGATGAGGTTTTGTCACAGGAGGACGGATACCGATACTACCTTCAGTTATAACTAACTTCATAGAACACCTTTAAAATATTTGGTCAAATTATACAAATTATTAGTTTAACAACTCATCAACATAGGATATAACTTGAAGTGCAGCAACTGCACCATCACCAGCAGCACTTACAACTTGCTTCGGTGCATCTACTCTCATATCTCCTGTTGCATATAAACCAGCTACTGAAGTTTTCATACTGATATTTACTAACACTTGACCTTGAGAGTTCATATCACATAAAAAACTACCATCTTCTTGTTTTAGTGTTTCATTATTTATATCATTTCCAACAAATGTAAATACACCGGGAACTATAATATCTCTTGTCTCACCACTACTATTTTTTATTTTTATACCCTCTACACCCATCGCATTTCCATATACTTCTTCTGGTGATGAGTTTAAAATTATCTCTATATTTTCTGTTTTTTCTACTCTTGTAACTGTATTTGGTGCAGAACGAAATGTATCTCGTCTATGAATAAGGTATACTTTAGAACAGATTTTTGCCAAATAGAGTGCTTCTTCCATAGCCGTATCACCACCACCAATAACAGCAACCTCTTTTCCTTTATAGAAAAAACCATCACAAGTTGCACAAGAGCTTACACCACGACCAAAAAACTCATCTTCCCCAGCAAAACCAGCACGGCGAGGAGATGAACCTGTTCCTATGATAACACTATGTGCATCTTGTGTTGAACCATCTTCTTTATGAATAGTAAAAATATCATCTTTTTTAGAAATACGAACTATATTTACCATCTCATGTTTTAAGCCAAATTTTTGACACTGTTCAGGCCAAGGCATCATCAGATCCATTCCTGTAATATCTCCAGTTACCCCTGGGTAATTTTCTATCTCAGAGCTTGAAGTGATTTGCCCACCAGGCATACCCTTTTCAAACATAGTAACATTTTCTAAACCACCACGAGTTGTATAAAGTCCAGCAGTAAGTCCAGCAGGTCCACCACCTATAATTGCACAATCTAATATCATAATATATCCTTTTTTGAGTATCATACTATCTTGTTTATAAAGATACTCTTTTGATTTTATTTAGTCAAAAAATTAAGTTATAATTTTTTACTTTCCTCTACTAGTTTTTCTAAATTATCCAACTTTCGTATCATACTATCTTGTTTATAAAGAGAGTTTTTTTGCTTTTTAATTAAAAAAATAGAGGGGGAGTTATATATATTAAATCTTTGAATAAATTTGAGAGAGATTTGAGTTCCACTTCTTAAAAAAGTTGTATGTTTACTATTTTTTCTTACTTTATTATAATAATCGATAGCGATAATTGGGAGGTTTAAATCTACATCTGCTAGTAAATCCATAGTACTTTTATCTCTTGAAGAGTAAAAAACTACTATATATTTCTCTGCACTTGGTTTGAAAATATCACTTTTTTCATAAAAGATATTTTTTTTAAAATCTATAAATTTATATTCTGAAAATTTGTAATTGAAATAGGCAAAGGCAGCAGCTATCATCGCTGCACCAAAGAAGGAGGCTAGAAGAGTAGAAAGAGACAGTAAGCTTTTTCCTCTCCTCTTAGCCATAGTTAGCTTATGCTAAGTGTTTGTTGATAATATCTGCAAGAGCTTGTTTAGATTGAGCTCCAACGATCTGTTCTACCATCTCACCATCTTTAAAAAACATGATAGTTGGAATAGAACGGATACCAAATTTAACAGCAATATCTTGCTCTTCATCAGTGTTCACTTTACAAATTTTAGCTTTACCATCGAAATCTTCAGCTAACTCTTCAATTACTGGAGCTATCATACGACAAGGTCCACACCATGGAGCCCAAAAGTCTACTAGAGATACACCCTCTGAAAGTGTTGCTTCAAAATCTGCACCAGTTAATTCTATATATTTACCCATATTGAGTCCTTTTAAATTATATTTGGATGAATTATACAAATCTAATGATTAAACTTGTCTTTAGAAAATTATTATTATTATTTAATTAATAAAAATGAAAAATAGTGTTTCTCATACACACACTCTTTTAATCAAAACAGTATTAAAAATTTGTTATTATTGATAAAACTATTTATTAAGGTAAAGATATGATTAAAGTTGGTGTATTTGGAGCAAGTGGTAGAGTTGGTAAACTTCTTTTAGAAGATTTAAAAGAGACTGATGGAATGAGTCTTAGTAGTGTTTATGTACGTAACGATTTAGAGTTTGCAATAGACCCTTCTGTTTTAGTAACATCAAGTATGGAAGCATTTATGAATGCTAGTGATATTATTATAGATTTTTCACTTCCTGATGCTTGTGAATCATTGTTAGAACAAGCTATAAAAACTCCTAAACCTTTGGTAATAGGTACAACAGGATTAGACACTCATCAATTAAATCTTTTAAAAGATGCAAGTGATATTATGCCTATTCTTTATGCAACAAATATGTCTTTAGGTGTAGCACTTTTAAACAAACTTGTATACCAAGCATCAGCAGCATTAGAGGGATTTGATATAGAGATAGTAGAGATGCACCATAAACATAAAAAAGATGCACCAAGTGGAACAGCACTTACATTAAGCCAATCAGCAGCATCTGGGCGTGGGTTAGATATAGAAAAAGTTCGTGTGAGTGGTAGAGATGGTAATATCGGAGAACGTAGTAGTGATGAGATAGCTGTTATGGCTCTTCGTGGTGGAGATATTGTAGGTCGTCATACTGTCGGCTTTTATAATGATGGAGAGTTTTTAGAACTCAATCATACAGCAACATCAAGAAATACATTCTCTAAAGGTGCTATTAGAGCAGGAGGATGGTTAGCAGATAAAGAGGCTGGGCTTTACTCTATCTCTGATTGTTTAAATTTAAATTAAATTTATGAAAGAGTAGTTTTTTAACTACTCTTCATCTTTTATAAATATATAACCTGCACCACTATTTTGCTCTTTACCAGTTGCACCTACTACTATAAAATCACCATCTATTCCAACACTTACTCCAAAGTTATCACTATTTTGAGTATTGTATGCTTTTATTTTTTCTATAAATTTAATCGATTCATTATTCTCTTCATTAAATGATTTTTCAAAGATATAAACAGAACCAGAGTCTGTAATATTTATATCTTTTTTCATATCTTCACCTGTTGCACCAATAACTATTATATCATTGTTTATCGATACAGAAGTTCCAAAGTTATCATCTGATGAACTGTTTTCTATTGACAACTCTTCTATAAGAGTAATATCATTATTACTATCTGAATCTCTTTTAAAGAGATACGATTTTCCTTTATTAGACTCTTTCCCTTTTGCTCCAACAATGAAATAATCACCATCTATGGAAACTGCATTCCCAAAATCATCATATTTTTCAGGAGTTGATGCTTGTATTTTACCTATTTGAGTTACATCATCATTATCTATTTTAAAAAGATAACTACTTCCTGCATCATCTACCGTTGTATCCTCTTTTGGTGACCCCACTATAATATATTTTCCACTTATAGAGATAGAAGTTCCAAAGTAATCTTTTTCTCCTGCATTATTAGCAATAAATTTTGTGACTTGAGTTATATTGTTATCATCATCGTTATCTATTTGAAAGAGATAGGCACTTCCTGTATTTTGAACATCATTTACATCATCTTTAGGAGAACCAATAGCTATATAGTTACCTGAAATTGAAACAGATGTTCCAAAGTTATCATTTTCAGCATTATCATCTGCTATAAGCTCTTTTATCTGAGTTACATCATCATTTTCTATATGAAAAAGGTAGACAGCTCCAACATCCTCATCTTCGGCATCTTTTTTATTTGCACCAACTACAATATAATTACTATCGATTGAAAGAGATATTCCAAAATTTGTACTATCTTCATTATTATCTGCTTGAAAAGATGTTAAAAATATTATTTTTGCATTTGAATCTTTTTTATAGAGATATGCTTTTTGTTTTTTTGAAGAGCTTACTACTATATATTCTCCACTTATAGCTATTGCATTAGCAAACTCATCATTATTCTGAATATCATCTGGTAATAGGGTTTCTAAATCAAGGTACTCTCTGTTATTTAAATCTATCTTTAAATTAAAATCTGTTGATTGATTATTTGAATCTTGTGCTGTAATTTTAAGATTATATTCGATAGGTTCTTTCGTCTCACTATTGCTGCTACTAAGGAGTTCATAATTTGCTTTTTCATTAAATTTTAAAGCTGTTTCAGAGAAAGAAAAGCTATTACTATCTGTTCCATCTACACTAAAAGTTATTGTTCTTCCATCTGGAGAGTTAGCTTGAAAGTTTTTTAAATTGTGCTGAGTAAATGGTTCATCATAACTGATATAGGCTGTTTTATTATATATATGAGGTTGTGATAAAGGTTCCATATAAAAAAGATAAACACTTTGATTATTAGAAGCTCTTGAACCCTTTTTATAAGCTCCTACCACGATATAGTCACCATCGATAAAAATTGATGTTCCAAAGCCATCATCTGTTTCTGTATCAAAAGCTTCATTTTTTATAATTTGAGTTATATTATTGTCATTATCTGCTTCTTTTTTAAATGTATAGATGCTTCCCGTTGAATTTGAAACTACCATATAATTTCCATCTATTGAAACACTTTTTCCAAAAGCATCATTTTGTTTTGAGTCATCTGCATAAAATTTTGCTATTTGAGTTATATTATTATTGGAATCTTTTTTAAAAAGATAGGCACTTCCTGCACCCGTTGTTTTACTGTTATCACCTTTTGCACCAACTAATATATAGGAGTTGTCAATAGAGATAGAACTTCCAAAGTAAGCATCCTCTGTTGCATCATCTGCTTGAAAAGCTCCTTTTTGAATCACTTCATCTTCTTCAATTTTAAAAAGATATACATATCCAATATCATTTTCATCTAAAGAGTCTTTATTTGGAGAACTAATAACTATATAATCCCCAAATATAGCGATAGATGTTCCAAATTTATCATTTTGCTTAGGGGAGCTTGCAGAGATTTTTATTTCATCTACTAGTGAACCAGTTGATGAGATAGTATAAAGGTAGACAGCACCAGCTTTTGAGTATGTTGTTCCATCTTTTTCTATATCCGCTTGAGGAGCAGATACTAGAACATATTTATCTGTCATAGCAACACTCTCTCCAAACATATCACCTCTTGATGTATCACTTGCTTCTATCTTATATTTTTGATTTACAGTTGTATCTGATACTTTTTGAAATAGATAAGTAGCTCCCTCTTTATTATTTTGTAAAGGAGAGCCAATAGCTATATAATCACCGTAAATAGCAACTGATTTTGCAAATCCATCATCTTTTGATGTATCATCAGCTTCTATCTTTGCTACTTCAAAGAACTCTCCATTTAGAGATTTTTTATAGATATAAGCCGTTCCAGCATTTTTATATTGTGTATCCTCTTCATAAGCACCAACTACAATATAATCTCCATTCATAGCAACAGCATTACCAAAAGCACTACTTTTTTGGGTAGAGGAGTTTGTTATTTTTGCAATTTGAAAAGGTTTATTTATATAATCTTCAATAGTGATATTTACATCTATACCTTCACCCTCCCCAGCTTCATTCTTAGCAATAGCTTTAAAAGCATAAGATGATTTCGTTTCATAATCTAAAATATTTTCCTCTTTTAAAGAGATATAACCGTGAGTATCAACATTAAAAAGATTTTTTCCATCTCCAACAAGTCGTATAGAACGAATAGGTGTATCTCCCTCATATACTCTAGTAATAGGACCAATTTGAGTGTTTTTAGAAGCATTTTCTTTAATTGAAGTGTTGAGGTTGAGAAGGACTGGAACTTCATCGATTACATTTAAAATAGAGATATTAACATCAGTAGCATTACTATCTCCAGCTTCATTTGTAGCTATAAGTTTAAATTGATAACTTTGTTTCCCACCATTAGGGTCATAGTTTAGTTTTTTACCTGAAAGAATAGAGAGATTACCATCTAGTGAGATATTAAAAGTATCATTGCCATCACCACTTAAAAACATAGAGGAGATATTTGTATCACCTTTGTCAATAATATTAAGATTTCCTATTGTAATATTACTTTCACTATCTTCAGAAACAATAAGAGTAAAATTTTCTAATGTAGGAGTAATATCTGCAACATCTTCGATATTTACAGTTATTAGTTGTTCTGTTGTATGGACTCCATCTGTTGCTACGGCTGTAAACTTGTATAGTGGTTTTAATTCATAGTCTGGTGCATCTTTAAAAGTAATTTGATTATCATCAAGTTCAAAAAAAGTTCCATCTTCATTATTCTCTTTTATACTATAAATAACAGTTGTGTTAGAATCTGCATCCGTTGCTTCAAGTTCCATAACTGAAGTTCTATTTTCCTGTATAGAGATATTATCATCACTTTTAAAGATAGGGGCATTATCGTTAAGGTCTAATAGAGTTATAATAAACTTTTCATTATTGAGAGTTATATAATATTTTCTTTTATCTCTTTCATAGTCAGGAGTATTTTTAAACATTAGACTTGAACCACTTACTGTAAATTTATTTGCATCATTTCCAGATAGTGTGAGGTTTGAGTTAGTTAAAAGTGTGATAACATTTTTTGTTCCCTCTTCTACTTGAATATAGTTTCCATCTTCTTGAGATATAGAACTTCCTATATCGTCTTTTTTAATATCGCTAGAACAAGCAGTAGCTAAAGTTAATATTATTGATAATATTAACCCTTTTATAAAATATTTTTTATACATAATTTCTCTTGATTTTAAGTTATCTTTGATAATATCATTTTATATATTATAACTCTATAAATAGGAAAAAAACTTGGCATCATTTGAACAACATATAAATGTAGCTGTTGTAGCTACTGGTTTAGCTATCGTTCCATTACATACAGCAGGATTACTTGATGTAAGTCAATCACTTATAGCCCTTTCTTTAGGAGTTTTTGGGACAATGCTTCCAGATTTAGATTCAAATCAGTCAAAACCAACACAGATAGTATTTAAGATGTTATCCATCTTTTTACCACTGATTGTTTTACTTTCTATTCCTAATTTATTATCAATTTTTACAATAATAGGGGTATGGGTTGTATCGAGTGTAACTCTTCATTATATATTTTTTAAAACCTTTCTTTCTATAACATCACATAGAGGACTTTTTCACTCTGTACCGATGGGAATATTTTTAGCACAAGTGACTATTTTAATATTTTATAATTTTTCATCAGCAGATAAAACATTTTCTATTTTTGCAGGTTTTTTTATTCTTTATGGATTTCTTATTCATCTTCTTTTAGATGAAGTTTTTAGTATAGATGTTTTTGGTATGGAGATTAAACGTTCTTTTGGTTCAGCATTGAAACTTTATGCTAAAAATAATATTTTAGGAACTTTTTTACTCTATGCTCTTATTGTAACACTTCATCACACTATTAACTTTAATGATTCTCTATATATAGAGTTGTATGAAAATATATATGAAGCTTTTCAAGAGGTGAAACTTTTTTAAATTTTAAAGATAGTGTGTAAAGATGTTATAATTGTTTATAAAAAATAAGGATAAAAAATGCAATTTGAGTTAAAAGATGATTATATAGAGTTATATAAACTGATAAAAGTGATGGATTTAGTAGATAGTGGAGCGCAAGCAAAGTTGATTATAGCTGATGGGTATGTACAAAGAAATGGTGAAGTTGAAACAAAAAAAAGAGCTAAAATAGTTGCAGGTGATATTATTAATGTTGCTGAAGCGATAGTTGAGGTTATATAATAACTTTTTTCTTCTTTTAATCGAGGTGAAATCATTATGAATGATATAAGTGAAAAATCTTGTCCTGTAATGGCAAATCATATTAAAATTGCTCTTGTTGGGCAACCAAATGTTGGAAAGAGTATGCTTATAAACTCTATCTCCGACGCACATCTTCATGTTGGTAATTTTACAGGTGTAACAGTTGAAAAATCGGAGGTTCTTTTTGATTATAAAGATTTTCATTTTACAGTTGTAGATTTACCTGGTACCTATGCTTTTACTGATTATACTATTGAAGAGAGAGTGACACATGAATATCTTTGTGCAGAGAGTTATGATTTAATCATCAATGTGATAGACTCTACAAATCTCGAAAAAAATCTTCAACTTACAACTGAACTTATGAGTATGAGTAAAAAGATGGTTATTGCCCTCAATATGAGTGATGAAGCTGAAAAAGAGGGAATAGATATAGATGCTAAATATATGTCTGAACTCTTAGGTATCCCTTGTATAAAAGTATCTGCTCAAACAAAATTTGGTATGGAAGATTTGTTAGAGGAGTTAGTGAATAAAGCTAAATTAGATAATCAAGTGCCTAAACTTATATTTAGTGAAGCTGTTGAACAGGAGATAGAAACGATAGTTGATTATCTTACAAAACATAAATATCAAGCTGTCAATAGTTATAGAAATATAGCGATAAATCTTCTGAAAAACAATCAAAAAACATATAATAGAATTCAAAAAAATCCTATCTGGACAGAGCTTCAACCTATCTTAGTAGAGGCTTCTAAACATGTAGAACTCCATCACGATAGTGATGATATAAAAGAATCTTTTGCTGAAGAGTATGCCTCTTTTAACAGAGGTATTGTTGCAGAAGTTCTTACTATTGAAAAACAAGAGGAGAAAAAAAGTTTAACAGAAAAGATAGATAATATCTTAATTCATCATATTTTTGGTATTCCAATCTTTCTCTTTTTTATGTGGTCACTTTTCCAATTAACATTTGAAGTAGGCGCTATTCCTATGGAATATATAGATGGATTTTTTGGATGGTTAGGAGACACAATAGGTTCTACAATAGCCAATGACGATATACGTTCCCTTATAGTTGATGGTATTATTGCTGGGGTGGGTGCAGTTGTTTTATTTGTTCCAAATATTATAATCCTTTTTATAGGAATTGCACTACTTGAGAGTACAGGTTATATGTCAAGGGTCGCTTTTTTACTCGATGGATTTTTCCATAAATTTGGTATGCACGGACAATCTTTTATCCCTCTTGTAACAGGTTTTGGGTGTTCTATTCCTGCTTATATGAGTGCTAGAATATTAAAAAATGATAGAGATAGACTTTTAACTCTTTTTATTATAGGATTTATGAGTTGTGGAGCTAAACTTCCAGTGTATGTTCTTTTTGTAGGTGCATTTTTCTCTCCAGAGATGGCAGGTAATATTCTTTTTATGATATATTTAGGTGGAGCTATTTTAGGACTGATAGCAGCAAAAATTTTAAAACTGACTGCATTTAAAGGGTTAGATGAACCATTTGTTATGGAGATGCCAAAATATAGATTACCCTCTTTAAAACTTGTATGGCATACTGTTTTAACAAAAACATTAATGTATCTTAAAAAAGCTGGTACATTTATCGCTGCTGCTTCTATGCTCATCTGGTTTTTAAGTAACTATCCGAAAAACCTTATTTTAGAGGAGGAGTATAGTTCTAAAATAGAACAAACTCAAATAGCAAAAGAAAAACATAGATTACAAAACCAGTTAGATGAGAAACTTTTAGAACAGAGCTATTTAGGAACTATTGGTAAATTTTCCGAACCACTTTTTGCACCGTTAGGATTTGATTGGAAGATAAGTGTAGCACTACAAGCTGGGTTAGCTGCAAAAGAGGTTATCGTTTCAACTCTTGGTGTTTTATACTCTGTGGGTGGAGATGTTAATGAGGAAAATAGTTCATTAAGAACAGCTATTAGTCAACATATCTCTTTTGCTTCTGCAGTTGCTTTTATAGTTGTGATTATGATATATCTTCCTTGTTTAGCAGCATCAGTAGTGTTTACACGAGAAGCTGGACATATAAAATATTTTTTCTATTTATTGGGCTTTACTTCTATTGTTGCTTATATCTTGGCATTTATTGCTTATAATATAGCACTACTTTTATAGCATTTTAGCTTATATTTAGGTGTATAAAGTGTATAATATTGGATATATTAAAAAAAGTATCATAAGGTAAATTATGAATTTAACTGAATTAGAAAATTTAGGACTAAAAAATGTTGGTAATGTTTATCATAACCTAAGCTATGATGAATTAATTAAACATGAACTTGATAATGGTGAAGTTCAACAAACTAATAAAGGTGCAACTGCTGTTGATACTGGTATATTTACAGGTCGTTCACCTAAAGATAAATATTTTGTTGACCGTGACCCATCTAACAAATATATCGCTTGGGGTGATGTAAATCAAAAAGTTTCAGCTGAAATTTTTGATGAACTTTTGGTAGTAGCACAAGAGCAACTCTCAAATAAAGACCTTTATGTAACAGATGTATATTGTGGTTCATCAGCAGCATCAAAGCGTTCAGTTCGTTTTGTAACAGAGATAGCATGGCAATCTCATTTTGTTAAAAATATGTTTATTCGTCCAACTGCACCTGAACTTGATGTTTTTAAATCTGATTTTGTGGTTTTAAATGCTTGTAAAGCAGTAAATGACAAATGGAAAGAGCATGGACTTAATTCAGAAGTATTTGTACTTTTTGATGTAGAAAAAAATATAGCAATTATCGGTGGTACTTGGTATGGTGGAGAGCTGAAAAAAGGTATCTTCTCTATGATGAACTATTGGTTACCATTAGAGGGTAAACTCTCTATGCACTGTTCTGCAAATGTTGGTGAAAAAGGTGATACTGCACTTTTCTTTGGATTAAGTGGAACTGGGAAAACAACTCTTTCAACTGATCCACATCGTGCTTTAATTGGTGATGATGAACATGGTTGGGATGATTATGGTGTATTTAACTTTGAGGGTGGATGTTATGCAAAAGTTATCAACCTTGATGGTAAAAGTGAACCTGAAATCTACGGTGCGATTAGAAAAGATGCACTTTTAGAAAATGTTGTTATGTATGGTGAGGGTGAAGTAGATTATGAAGATGGTTCAAAAACTGAGAATACTCGTGTTTCTTACCCTATTGAGCATATAAAAAACCATAAATCTGATTTAATGGCAGGTCATCCAGAAAATATTATCTTTTTAACAGCTGATGCTTTTGGTGTTTTACCTCCAGTTTCTAAGCTTACAAAAGAGCAAGCGATGTATTATTTCTTAAGTGGTTATACTGCTAAAGTTGCTGGTACTGAGCGTGGTATTACTGAACCTGTTGCTACATTTAGTGCATGTTTTGGTGAAGCATTTTTACCTTTACATCCGACTGTTTATGCAAAACTTCTTGGTGAAAAGATAGATAAACATGGTGTAAATGTATATCTTGTAAACACTGGATGGACTGGTGGTGCTTATGGTGTTGGAAAACGTATGAGTATCAAAAATACTCGTGCATGTATCAATGCTATCTTAGATGGTAGTATCAATAATAGTGAGTTTGATGTAACAAAAACATTTAGATTAAATGTTCCTAAAACTTTAGGTGATATTAAACCTGAAATCTTAAATCCTCGTAACGCATGGGAAGATAAAGAGCTATTTGATAAAACTAGAGATGAATTAGCAGAGATGTTTGTGAAAAATTATAAAAAATATCAAGATGGCGAGCATACAGATTATGCACCATTTGGTCCTATTGTAGGTTCTTAATCTTTTTCTATTCTAGCTCTCTTTATTGAGAGTTAGAATTTTTTTTATCTTATTTTATTTTTTTCTTTGTAGCTTTTTCCAAATAAAACCATAAACTACCACCAAAAAATATTAGTACAATGGGAGCTATCCAAGGTTTATCACTTATAGTTTCTGCAAATTTTACTAATGCACTTCCAGAGTAAAAACTTCCTAAACCAAATGCCAAAGCCCAAACACCAGCACTTAAAACATTTAAAATAGCAAACTTTTTAAAATCATATTTTGTTAAACCGATAGCGATAGGTATAAGTGTTTTTATTCCATATACAAATTTTTGTATCAGAACTATCCATGAACCATATTTTTTCATCATAATATGTGAAAGTGCTAGTTTTCGTCTATGTTGACGAATTCCCTCCATCATCATACTCTTTTGATATCGTGCCATATAAAAAAGCATAACATCTCCAAGAGCATTTGCTACAAAAGCTACTGCAATAGATGTGCTTAAATCCATTTTACCCATAAAAGAGAGTACCCCTGCACCCACAAGTGCTATAAATCCTCCACCAAGTGAATAGAGAAAAAGTCCTATATATCCATATGTTGCTAAATTACTGAATGTGTCTTCCATTTTTATCCTTATAATGTAGAAATTTCAGTATTATATCTTATTACTTATATTATAATCTATAAGAATTAAAACACTAGGATTAAAAATGATTGAATATGGTATTACAGCATTACAAACACAACCATCATTATTTAAACAGATGAGTATCTCTAAAATCGTAGATAAACGCCAACATAAAGATATAGGGTATTTTATATCATCAAAATATGAAGATATTATCTTAGATGTTTTAAAAAAGATAGAACATCAAGAGAAGATAGCAAAACTTAAAAAATTAAGAGAATATCAAGATTTAGAATTTTTAGAGGTAGGAGTAGCTGATGGAATTATGTAAGGGGGATATAATAGGTATAAACCTCAATCCGAAACAAGGTGATGAGATAGGAAAAGTAAGACCATGTGTTATTATCTCTAATGATGATGAAAATCATATTTTAGATACCATCATTGTTATGCCTCTCTCTACTCAACTTATTGATGATATGCTTCCATATAGATTACGGCTATCAAAAAGAGATAGTCTCCAAAAAGATTCAGATATACTCATAAATCATATTAGAACTATATCTAAAAAAAGAGTAACATCAAAGATAGCCAAAGTGAGTGAAGATGAATATAAATTTATTATTGAAAATCTTTGTCTTAACTTCTAATTTACAACTTCTTTATCTTCATAATCTCATCCCGAAGCCGAGCAGCCTCCTCAAAATTTAACTCTTTTGCCGATTGTTTCATCTTGAGCATTAGCTCTTTTACAATAGCCTTTTTTTCAGTTGCTGGCATCTTATCTAATTTTTTATGCTTCTGATAGATATTCCCATGCTCTTCAAGTTTAAGATTTTCATCAAGTTTTCTTATGGTAGTTGTTGGAGTTATGTTGTGCTTTTTGTTATAGTCATCTTGTATTTTTCGTCGTTCATCTGTTTTCTCTATCGCTTTTTTCATAGATTTTGTTATCTTGTTTGCATACAAAATCACTCTTCCATTGCTATTTCTAGCTCCACGTCCTATGGTTTGAATGAGGGCTGTTTCACTCCTTAAAAACCCCTCTTTATCAGCATCAAGTATCGCGACTAAACTTACCTCTGGAAGGTCTAAACCCTCTCTTAAAAGATTTATACCTATGAGAACATCAAACTCTCCTAAACGTAAAGCTCTTATTATCTGGTTTCTCTCTATTGTATCTATATCTGAGTGCATATATTGCACTTTTATACCCAAATCTGCCAAATATTTGGTAAGTGCTTCTGCCATCTTTTTTGTTAAAACGGTTATAAGCACTCGCTCATTTTTTGGAGTCACTTTTTTTATCTCATCGTGTATATCTTCTACTTGATTATCTGATGTTTTTATCTCTATAATAGGGTCTAAAAGTCCAGTTGGACGGATAATCTGCTGTGCTGTTACAGATGAAAGTTCTAGTTCATATTCAGCTGGTGTAGCAGATACAAAAAGATAGTGAGGGGCTTTGTTTATATACTCATCTGCTTTGAGGGGACGGTTATCGAGTGCTGAGGGAAGACGAAAACCATACTCTACTAACACCTCTTTTCTTGCTCTATCTCCTGCATACATTCCACGATACTGAGGTAAAGATACATGTGATTCATCAACGATAACAAGATATTTTTTATTTCGTTGTGCAAAATAGTCTAAAAGAGTAAAGGGTGCTTCTCCAGCTTTTTTATCTGTCAATAGACGAGAGTAGTTCTCTACACCTTTACACATTCCTGTAGTTTCTAACATCTCTAGGTCAAACTCCACTCGCTGTTTAAGCCGTTGATGCTCTACAAGTTTCCCCTCTTTTGTAAAAAACTCTAACCTCTCATCTAACTCTTTTTCTATACGTTCAACAGCTCGTGCCATCTTCTCTTGAGAAACACTAAACTGCGATGTTGCATAAATAGTAAACTTTTGATGATTTTCTAAACGTTTGTTATCTATCACTTCAAATGTATAGATAGCTTCTATTTCATCCCCAAAAAACTCTATACGGATAGCTTCCTGCTCAAAATAAGGAGGATAAATATCTAAACTCTCCCCATTTACACGGATATGCCCACTATCAAAATAGCTATCATTTCGAGAGTAGCCCATCTCTACTAAACGAAGAAGTAGCTTTTTTTGGTTTATCTCATCGCCTATCTCTAAAGCTTGAACCATATTAAGATACTCATCGGGGTCACCTAAACCGTAGTTGGCTGAAACAGATGCTATAACTATAACATCATCATAAGAAAGAAGATTTGCTGTTGAGCTAAGACGCATACGTTCAAGTTCATCGTTTATAGCACTATCTTTTTCTATAAAAAGGTCTTGACGAGGTATATAAGCTTCAGGCTGATAATAATCATAATATGACACAAAATACTCAACATGAGCATCAGGAAAAAATTGGCGAAACTCAGAGTAAAGTTGTGCAGCAAGAGTTTTGTTATGAGTCATTACAATAGTAGGCATCTTCACATTTTCGATAATCCGAGCCATAGTATGAGTTTTCCCACTTCCCGTTACACCCTCTAAAGTTTGGTAACGGTTTCCATCTAGTATAGACTTTGTAAGAGTTTGTATAGCTTGAGGTTGGTCACCTGCTGGTAGGTAGGGGGATTTTAGTTTAAAGTTTTGTTTAGTTTTCATTGAGGGGATTATAACAAAAAGAGTAAATAAATCCTAAAAAAGAGAGAAAAATAGTATAAAAGAGATTAGAAATAACAATATTTGATATAAAAATATTGCACTATATTTTACTCCATTGAGAGCTGTTTTTCCTAAAATTTTCATAACTGTTAAACTGTTTTTTTTATATTTATCAGATAATTTAATCAACTTCTTAAGATCTTTTTCACTTTCTACATATTCTAATAATTTAGTTGTTCTATATAATGATGTATTCTTTTTTAAATGATTTATATTTCCAATTAACTCATTGATATAAGAGAGATGAAAACTATTTTTAATCTGTGAAAAAGAGCTTTTAATAGATGTTATTGAGGAAAAGTTAATCTTTTTAAATTGAGTATAATCGATAGTTTTAGATAGTTTTTTAGAAATTATCTTTAAAAAAGGTTTAGATAGCTTCTCACTTTTTACAGCAACTTTAAGTGTTGATGCTCCAACTTTCATAGATGTAGTGGTTCCAAAAGATATATAAGATGTAGCCGTTAATACAATACCTAGACTCGATAATCCTAAAAGTAGTTTATTATAATTTTCATTTTTAAGATATTTTTTACCCTCTATCGTAAAATCTCGAATATCCCCAACTAAAGTTATATCTGAAGCTATACAACTATAAAATTGAGTTTCATTATCCACATTTCCATAGACAAAACCACTCCATATATCTTTTGCTTTTCTCAAACCAAACATAGATTTTTCTTCTTTTATTGTAGAGTTTAGAATATTTACATTAAGATATTTTGCTAAACTATACATCTCTTGAACTTCATCATTCTTTTTATCTTTAGTAAGTTCCACTATCTTTGTCTCAAAATACTCTTTTGTAGCAATCTTTCTTAACTTTTTATCTATATTTATTGGTTCATATCTTTTGTTGTAGGTTAGATATATAGTTGTGGAAAGTGTTATTATGAGAGTAATGAAAAGAAGTTTCATTTATTAATAATTTCTTTGCCTAAAAATAGAAACTATATGAACTCTATTTTCTCTTATTTGAAAAACAGTTGTATATTTTTTATAAATTAAATCATAACTATTTAACTCATTTGAATAATAACTTTTTCTACATCTTTGAGGCATTGTATTTAAAGATTGAAGGTTCTTTCTCAACTCAGATATAAAGTGATTAGCTTTTTTTAAACTGTCTTGTTTATTTATATATTTTTTAATTTGAAATAAATCTTCCAATGCTTCAGGTTCAACAATAATTGTATAAATCATCTATGAATTCAAAACTTTATCAAATGCTTCATCAAAATCTAAACCTTGAGCATTAGAGATATTTTTAATCGATTTTTCTACTTTTAATTGTGCTTCTTCAAAAGATATAGCATTTGAAGAGGAATTTATAAAAATCTTTTCTTTCGGTAGTAGTTCTAAAAGCCCCATAAATTTATCAAAGATAGAATCATCGATTTGTAATTGTAAAGTGTGCATCTATTTTCCTCTTATATTATTTAACATTTTAACTTAATTATTATAAAAACCTCTTACTTTCTAAACTCACACATTTTTGACTCACTCTATCACACTCAAAAAACTCTTCATAACTTTTTTTACCTATTATTTTTACAACATACTTTTCTGTATCTTTCTTAATAACTTTAGGTTTTGTTTGATATACTCCTTGCAAACTATTTGGGTTATAAGAGTCTTCTATAAACTTTAATTGAATATACTTTTTATTACCTTTTTCTTTAAAATATATATCTTTAATCTCAAAGTTTGATTTTACATTAAGATGAGATTTTTGTTTATTTTTATTTAGCTCTTTCACACTAAAACTACATAATTTTATCTCTTTTTTATAATGTGGTTCTTTTACAAATAAAGCATCTTTATATTCTTCTGGAGAGATAATTTTCTTTTCATATCGATTATATGTTATCTCTGTTCCTGATGCTATCTCATCATCTGCCCCATCAATCTCAATGGGTAATTTTTCTAATAATATTATATTTATAACAGAATCTTTATCCAAAACTATTTTAGAATGTTTTTTAATATCTATATCTTTTGTATCAAAAATTATCTCTTTAATATAAAATCTTTCCTCTCTATTTTGTCCTAAAATAACAGTAGCATTTATATCTGCACCTGTTTTTATAGCAGATTTTTTCGCATCTTTATAGTTAATAATTTTTTCTCTACTCTGTTTACCTATACCTTTAAGAGGTATATCGTAACTATATTTTACTCTATCCACCGAGATATCATAATCAATTATCTTAATAATAATTTTAGAACTTTTTTCATAGTTATCTATGATATGTTCCCATCTTTTTATACTATTATTTTTACTTGTAGTAAACTCTTCTTCTGTTTCATATTCTCTTTGAGTATAGTTTTCTACTTTCGGTTTTTTTGGTATGCTATTTTTTATTTTAATACTATTTGATACATCTTTCTTAATTTTATCATCTGTTACACAAACTGTATAATTCTGAGAGCCAATTCTATCACTCCACCAATAGTATGGTCTTGGAAGTGTGTACTTTCTTAAAAGTTGTTCATATTCACTACGATTAGGTAATCTCCAAAAAAGATTTTGTATTTTTAAATTTTGACAATACTTCTTTGCATCATCTAAACTAGAAAATAAAACTGAAGGATATGTTTTCCAAATTAAATGACTCTGTGTGTCCTCTACTATTCCAAGCTTCTCATTTCTAATAAATTCTCCAAACAAAACAGTAACAAGCAGTAGCATCAATACAATTTTTTTCATAATCTCAACCTTTTATCTAAAATTTCTTTTTATCCAGTTTTTCAACTCATCGGAATAGCTACTATTAGAGAGTATTAAACTCTTTAACTCTACTATCTTATCCTCTCGTCCCATCTTATAATAAAGTTTCATATATGCTTTCATACGAAACTCCTTATCTTCAAAAACTTTTGTGTTTAATAATTTTTCTGCACCCTCTTTATCTTGAAGTTTTAGTAATATTTCAAATGCTTTTTGCACTAATTGTGTATTTTGATTTGTTTGAAGAATATTATCTATCGTTTTTATATCTGTAAAGTCCATCTCATATTTTTGAAAATTCTCATCTCTCTCTTTTTTAGTTTTTTCAAGAACTGTATCCTCTCCACTCATAGTTTTCCAATCATTAGCTACCGATACAGCTGTATCATATTTGTGCTGTTGCATCAACTTATCTATAAGTTCCAAATAATAATTTTTAATAGGAGTAAGTAAATCTTGAACTGTTTTCTCCTCTAAAACACCCACAACAGAGATGTAACTTGTTGTTAATATAGCTAAATACTCATATTTTACAGGAAGTGTAACAAGGAGATTTTTAAAACTGTTTTCTATGACTATTCTATTTTCAACTATTTTAAAAGTCTTTTTATTTTTTTGATTATACAAAAACTCTTCGGTAGTAGCTATCAGGTAATATTGATAGGAGAGATATTTAATATCAAAATTAAGAAGATTTTTACCATATTGAAAATTATCTATGGCATTATTTAGTGGAGATGGATTTGCTGTTTGATTATACTGCTCTAACTGCTCTAAACCTGTTATAAAAAAGTTATTTTTTAAACCTTTTATCTCTTGAGAGTTTTTTTCTACTAACTGCTCAAGAGTTTTTAGGTGTGCATCAAGTGTAGTGTAAAGTGTTGTTAAATTTGTTACATCTTTATTTAAAACTTTTATATCGTACTCTGTTTGTGCTATATTTTTACCAATAATCTTTTGCTCTTTTTCAAGAAGCTCTATTTTATTGAGATTTGTTACAGTTGCACCTAAGACTTTTTTAAATTCCTCTTCAAGTTTTTTGATTTTCATCTCTTTATCTTTATCATCAGATATGTTAAGTTCGTGAAGTTTATTTTTTATAGACTCTATCGAATCACTCGCAAATGCAGTTTGAGAAGCCCCAAGTATTACACCTCCAGCTATAAAACCTTTGGCACTCTCTAGCATATTATAAGCTGTATTTACTCTATCTACAAATGTCGCTGTATTTGAATTTATAAGAGATTGGAACTGTGTTATCACTTTCTTTCTTCTGTCCGTGATGGCACTATAATCTTTTTTAATTTTATCTTTTACAACATCTTTCACTTTTATAAGTGTTCTACTTATAGCTCGAACAGATGCTTTTCGAACAATATATGAGATAGCTGTTCTTCCTAAAACTAATCCCCCTTGAACTAAAAGTGGTCCAAGTGGGAAAAAACTAAAACTTAATGTTACGACTAACATTAGACTTATTATTATTTTTATCATTGTTTACCTTGATAAGATTTTTATTAATTATTACTCCACCGTCACACTTTTAGCAAGGTTACGTGGCATATCTACATCATTACCAAGTCTTACAGAAACTTCTAATGAAAATACTTGTAATACTACCATCATCTCAAAAAATTCTAACATATAATCTTCTCTTATCGCAGTAGGAATATAATCATCAGCTTTATCAAACACAATAGGACTAATAGCACAAATAGTACTATCTCTAGCACTTAACTCCTCTACATTACTTTTTGATTTTTCATATAAAAGATGTTGTGGTAAAAGTGCTATGGTAAAAAGCTCAGGGTCAGCTAAAGCGATAGGACCATGTTTCATCTCACCCGATGGATACCCCTCAGCATGAAGATAACTAATCTCTTTGAGTTTTAAAGCACCCTCTAAAGCAAGTGGAAAAAAGATGTCTCGACCTATAAAGAAAAAACCATGCCCATGAAGATAACGTTTAGATAAACGTTTCACTCTCTCATGAAGTTCATCACTCACCTCAACACTTGCAGGAACCTCTCTTAAAAGAGAAACTTGTCTTTGTAACTCTTTAACATCTAACGCATCTCTTAGTTTAGCCACATATAAACTTAACATCCAAAATACAGTTACTTGAGTAGCAAATGCTTTTGTAGAAGCAACACCTTTTTCAACTCCAGCACGAGTTAATATACAAGCATCAGCTAAACGAACCATAGAGGAGTTGTCTACATTACAGATAACTAGAGTTTTAAGTCCAGCTTTTTTAGCCATCTTGAGTGTTTCAAGAGTATCAGCCGTTTCACCACTTTGAGAGATAACTACAAAAAGTGTATCTTTTGTCATAATAGGCTCACGGTATCTAAACTCAGAAGCAACCTCAACAGAAGTTTTTATCTTAGAGTGACGCTCAAAAAGGTATGTAGCACTTAAAGCTGAATGGTAAGATGTTCCACAAGCACAAAGTTTAATCTCATTTATACCATCAAACAGTGAACTATCTAACTCATCGAAAAGAACTTCATCATCACTTAAACGACCAAGAAGAGTATCTGTGATAACTGTACTTTGCTCATAAATCTCTTTCTCCATAAAAAATCTATACCCATCTTTTTGAGCAGAAAGTTTGTTTTGAGAGAGAGGTTGCCATTTTGCTTCAGTAGTATTACCATCTACATCAAAAATAACTATCTCATTTGCATTTACATAACCATAATCCCCATCTTCAAAGTAACTTACCTCTTTACAATGCCCTATAAGAGGTGTATCTGATGATGCAAAATATTTTTCATCTTCATTATTTATACCCATCAACATAGGAGACCCATGCTTCGCAAAATAGATAGTTTTACAAGCTGTTTTTGTTACAAGTAAGATAGCATATGCACCCTCTATTTGAGAAAGAGTCTTCTCAAAGGCTTTAAACTCATTATCACAACCTCTTAAATTTTTTTCAAAAAGATGTACTATAACCTCTGTATCTGTTTGACTTAAAAATACAAAACCATCTTCTATTAACTCTTTTTTAAGTTCAGCATAGTTTTCTATAATCCCATTATGAACTACAAAAGAGCTTTCTCCAGCATGAGGATGAGCATTTAACTCTGTTGGTTTTCCATGTGTTGCCCAACGAGTATGTCCTATACCTGCTGAAAAACTATCTGTTATAAAATCTTTTGTTTTCTCTTCAAGATTTACAAGTTTTCCAGTAGCTTTATAACTATTAAATTGACCATTTGCAAGAACTGCTATACCAGCAGAATCATAACCACGATACTCTAACTCTTTTAACCCATCGATTAAAATATCTTTAGAGTTCTTTTCTCCTAAATATCCAACAATTCCACACATTTAATAATCCTTTAATTAAGTTTTTTATTATTATAGTAGGTTTCTATCTATAAATCGTTATTTACCAATAATTTATAGATATTTTCAATATTTTCACAAATATTATCTCTTTTTTCCATTAAAAAGCTATCTCTTACTTTATATTTAGAGGAGTGTATTTTTGCTGTTACTATATTTATATCTAGTTCCTCAAAAATATGCATAACATAAGCTAAAAGTCCAAGTTGATTGGTTGTGTTTATCTTTAATTCTGCATGAATTAAAGAGTGTTCACAATCTATATCTATCTCCTCTCTTTTTATATTAATCGATTTAAGTTTTAAATTTCTATCCATATCAAAAGCATTTTCTACAATATCTGTTATATATTCTAACTCATATTCTTCTATATTTTTTGTAAAACTAATCTTAAAATATTTAATATCATTAAAAAGAGTAAAAATTTCCATAGAACCTACATCTAAACGGTTTAAAGTTGCTAGGAGGTAACCTATATTTAATGGTATTTTTCTATATATTTCAATAGATAAAGAACCCTCTGTTGAGATTGTAAAATTATACTCTTTTACCTCTTTTGCTTTTTTTGCTATCTTGAGTATATCTTTGGGTGTATGTTTAAAAAAGAAAAGATTTGATTCTACTGTTAATATTTTCTTCTGTAATACTCTTCCTAACGCTTTAAACTCCTCAAGATTTTTAACTTGTTTTTCTATATTTAAACGTTTAGAAGCATCAGTAATTCTATCACTATTTTGTGCTATTTCTAAAGCATTTATATAGAGGTCATAAAGTAACTTAGAGTTAAAAGAGTTATACGTATCGCCACCGACACCATTTATATCTGCATAGGTAAGAATATAGAGTAGTTTTAGATTTTTACTATCTTTTATGTTTGACATAAATTTATAGAGAGTTTTTTCATTATGGATATTTTCTTTAAATGCTACACTACTCATAGTTACATGCTGTTTTATAAGAGTTACAGCCCTCTCTATCGATTCCTCTTTTAGTTTTATATGTTGTGCAAAGGCAACAATCAGTTTTGCACCTACTTCACTATGATCCTGTTTTCTTCCCTTACCTGTATCATGAAAAAGTGTGACTATCTTTAACAGAACTCTCTCCTCTTCATTGAGTTCATTACAAAGTTGTTGGATAAATGGCTCTTTTATATTTTCAAGCGCTTCTACTGACTTTAAAGAGTGAATATCCACAGGATAGTGATGATAGCCATCAAATTGGGGCAGGTGTAACACTTTTCTAAAGTTTGCAAAAAGCTTATGAAGAATCCCAGCATCATAAAAAAGTTTAAAAAATGAGTAAGAGTGTTCTCTTTTAAATAGCTCTTTTAAAAGTCCATAAGTTTTTTTTGTTAGAGGATGCGAAATCTTTGTATAGGTAAACTGATTTAAAATACCTGCATCAAAATGGTAAAATTTATCATCTAAAGAGACTAGAAGTTCTAAAAGAAAGTTGATAGAACGATATTTAAGATTATAAGATGCAAAAAGACGAGAGTTATATTCGTAAATTCCTTGAGATAAACGATGTTTCTTAACCTCTCTTACATAGTTCATATCCACTATGTATGGACGAATCATCTTTTTTGTAAATATTTGAGTAAAGTTATTGATACGCCATTGTGCTTGAAGTACTTTACTCGCCATCTTTTTATCATCTTGAAATCCTAGTAACTGTGTTACTTGTGGCATATACTCTAAAAGAAGTCTATCCTCTTGCTTATTTGCTATGAGATGTAAAGCACTTCTTACACGAAAAAGAAGTTCAATAGCTACACGATATTCTCTATACTCCTCCTCTGAAAATAGCTTTTGACCTAACTCTTTTAAGTTTCGTACACCATAAATAGTTTGAGCAATCCAATAGAGTAACTGTGTATCACGTAATCCTCCAACACTCTCTTTTATATTCGGTTGCATCGAATTTGGATATTTTTTTCGGCGAACTTGAGCCTCTTCTACTTTAGCTAAGATAAACTCTTTTTGATTATATAAACGAATTTTAGTTAGCTCTTTTTGTGTTGCTTGCCACGCAAAGGGTGCACCTGTGATAAAACGAGACTCCATAAGTGCTGTTCGTATCGTTATATCTTCATTTGCTGAATGAAAAAGGTCTGTTACATTGTGTACTCTATGTCCTAATTTTAAACCAGAATCTAAAGCAAGATAAAAAAGTTTTTCTATAATTAGTTGAGTATTAAATCCCTCTACCTCTTCATATACTATTAAAAGGTCTATATCACTATGGACACAAAGCTGTTCTCGTCCATAACTTCCTAGTGCAACAATAGCTATGGGAATAGCACTTCTCATAGGCATATAGTTTCCAAAAAGTCTTCTTAATATAGTTTTATACATAAGAGAGATTATAGAATCTAGTTTTCGAGTATGTTTTACTAAAAAATCTTTTCCTTGATTTTTCTCAAAGAGCTGAGGAAGAGATGTTTTATACTCCTTTATATATGCTTTAAAAAGTTTAGAAAGTTCAAAATCAGAACCTTTTTTTTCTATAATATATTCTATTTGTAATTGAATATCCAAATGAAACCTTTTTTCTCTAATTATACTAAACTTGCTATAATCCCATAGATAAAAATTAAACAATTGGAAAAATAGTATGACAATAATAAAAAGAGTAACATTTATCACTATAATTAGTGATAAATTGGAAATTGTAGGCTAAAAAGTGAAAGAATCATTAGAAGTTTTAGCTAGAAAGTATCGTCCTTCAAATTTTGATGAACTTATTGGTCAAGAAACTATCACTCAAACACTCTCTCTTGCATTAGACTCTAACAGACTCTCTCATGCTTATCTTTTTTCAGGTTTACGTGGAAGTGGTAAAACTTCAACAGCTCGTATCTTTGCAAAAGCTCTTATATGTGAACAGGGGATGAGTCATCAACCTTGTGGGGTATGTGAAAACTGTATTATGGCTCTTGAAAATCGTCATATGGATATTATAGAGATGGATGGTGCATCTTCTCGTAAAATAGATGATATACGAGACCTTATTGAGCAAACAAAATATAAACCTGTTGTTGCTCGATATAAGATTTTTATTATCGATGAGGTTCATATGCTAACAAAAGAGGCTTTTAATGCTCTTTTAAAAACGTTAGAGGAACCACCCTCTTATGTAAAATTTATATTAGCAACTACTGACCCTTTAAAACTTCCTGCTACTATACTCAGTCGTACTCAACATTTTCGATTTAAAAGAATTGCTACAAATAAGATAGTAAATCATCTTTCTCATATTCTTAATCTTGAAGAGATAGGGTATGAGCAGGAGGCTTTAGAGATTTTAGCTCGTAGTGGGAGTGGTAGTCTACGTGACACACTGACACTTCTTGACCAAGCTATCATATATTCTAAAAACTATGTAGATGTCCAAACTGTTACAGATATGTTAGGTTTAGTAGACCCTAAGTTTATAGATGACCTTTTTAAAGCTGTCTTTGACAAGAAATACCCTCAACTTATTGAGTACACAAAAGTATTAGAAGATTATGAGCCAGAGATGGTTGTAGATGAGTTGATAGCTTATCTTAAAGAGAAAATGTATACACAAGACCCTCTTTTTTCTACTCTTGTTTTAGATAGATTTTTTAGAGTACTTAGTGATTCAAAAGTGATGTTTAGTATAAATGCAGATGGTTCATTTGTTCTTTCTCTTATATTTTTTAAGATGATAGAAGCTCTTAAAATCAAAGAGATTGACCAGATGATAGAGTCGATGCAAAAAGATGTAACATTGGCTCAACCTATAAAAGAAGAGCAATCAATAGTAACTTCATCTGAAATAATTAAACCTATTGAAACTCCAAAAATAGAACAAGTTAAACCAACTATCCAAAATAATGATATGAAAATGTTTCATAATCTTATAGCAAAAATAGAAGATAGAAACTATCAACTAGGGGAGTGTTTTAAAAATAATATCTCTTTTGTATCTTTTGAAAACAATATTTTAACTTGGGAAAGTTGTGCTGATGAGGAGTGTAAAAAAGCACTTAGACATGGTTACTCTGTCATAAAACAGTTAGTAAGAGAACTCTTTGATTTTAAAACACAGATAAAAGGAATTGCCTGTTCTAAAAATCAAATATCTCAAGAGACAAAAGCACCTAAAATAGAACAACCAAAGATGCAAGAGTTTCAAGCTCCTTCTATGATAGAAGATGTTGAGATAGGTGGTGGAGATAGTTGTGTAGCAAACTGTACACCAAAAGATGAACAACCAACTCCAAAAATAAGTAGTAATAATATAACTCAAGAACCTATGGTACAAAGAGCGATAGAACTTTTTGAAGCAAAAAAAGTTACTGTTCAATCTAAAATATAATAGAACTAAAAGAGTTCTATTATACTAAATACGCTATCCCAACTTTTTTACAATAGCTTTCTATCATAGCTCTCTCAAAATCATTATTTGTAGAGTATTGATACCCAAAAGTTTTTTGCCACATCTGATGCTCTTCCATACAAAGATAGAAAAAAACATCTTGATGCCACTCTTTAAAACTCTCATAAGCAGATTTAAACATCTCCACTTTTATAGCATCAGGATAGGAGCTTTTACCACTTGCATTTTCAAATGGCATCTGAGTTATCTTACTTCTAAACTCTCGCTCTCTTAGCTGTTTTATAACAGGTTTAATAAACGTCAATGTCCCAAAACTTACAAGTGCAACTTCTGAAGCTTTAAACTCTCTCACTAACCTTGCATAGATAGCTTTATATTCTTCAATATAGTTTTCATACTCTACAATGGGATGAAAATGAAAACCAACCTTTACCCCTTTATTAGCTAAGGCTCTTGCTGAAGCTATACGCTTATCTAGTGAGGCTGTAAGATGTTCCTCATTTTCGATAATAGTTGTTGTGTTGAGTGACCAAGTACATAAAATATTTTTAGGAACATCATTTTCTAAAAAATACTCTATATTATGTGATTTTGTTTTAAATTCTAAGATAACATTAGGGTTTTCTCTAGCAAACTCAAAAAGTGCATCTAAAATCCCCTCTCTATTTCCCCACATTAAAGAGTCCGAACTCTGTCCTGTACCTATATGATATGTTTTATTTTTTTCAAGATTAAGATTTTTAAGCTTCTCTGCAAAACCACTATCAAAAGTTATTGTATTTTGGTTATAAAAACTCTGTATAGAGCAGTATGAACAATCAAACCCACAACTCTCAACAGCATCTAAAGTTAAAAGATTACAACATCTAGTCTTCTCACTTGCCACAGGACACAACCCCAATCCAAAACCATCTTTAGGCTCTGTTTGAAAATTGAATTTCTGCTCTTTTGGGATATTTTTAAGCTCAAAGTTATCATAGGAGTTTGGAGTTGCTCGTATCTTTTCATAGGTATCTTTTAACCTTTTAAAAACAACTTTTTTTTGAGTATGCTCAGGAAATATCTCTATAATATCTTTTTCATACCACATATTCAAATCACGTGACATATCTATTATCTGTTTTAACTCTTGATGTGAAAACTTTAACTCTAAAGATTTTGTTTTTATAAAATCCTGTTGGTTTACAGGAAGTTTTGTAAAAAAACTATTTTCAATCGCTTTATTAAATTTATCTATATATTCATTCATATTGAAATTATGCCCAATATATACTAAAATAGTGTAAACTAAACACAAAAGAGAGAGAAATGATTTTAGGTAAATGTCCCTATTGTGAAGATGGAAATGTTGAGGTTCAAAGTAAAGAGGTTCGTGGCAAAAAAGTGAAACTTTATGTTTGTAGCAATGCTCGTTGGAAAACAGAAGATGGTGAGATGTATGAACTTACAGAAGATGCCACTTGTGACTTTAAGATATGGCAAAATGCTTTAGCAAAGTATGGTAAGTGGTTGAGTTATCAAGAGGTGCGAGAACTCCTTGAAAATGAGAGTATAGAGGTTGAACTTTTAAGTAAAAAGTATGGAAAAAAAATCTACTATAAAAAGTTTATTATTTTAAATCAAGAGTACGGAGTGAGTGTACTTTGGGATTAACTTTTTTCATTATATGGATTTACTCTCAACAAAATTAAATCGGCAATAATATTTCCAAGAAGAGTTAAGAAAGAGGTTATCATCAGTATACCCATAATAACAGGATAATCTCTACTCAAAGCACTCATAAAAAAAAGCTGACCCATACCATCTATACCAAAAATAGATTCAAGTATAACACTCCCACCAATAAGGGAGGGTAAAGATAATCCTAGAAGTGTGATGATAGGAGGTAAAAGATTTGGGATAATATAATATCTTAATAACTCTTTTTGAGTTAAACCTCTTGAGAGTGCAAAATAGTAATAGTCACTTTTTAATATCTCTAAGGTTAATGAACGAATATATATTATCATACTTCCCAATCCTACAAAAATCATAACTGTTATAGGAAGAAAAAGATGCCAAGCTATATCTATATATTCTGCTATTCCACTTTTTTCCTCTATTGAATGTACTCCTGCTATTGGAAAAATATTAAGATTTACACTTAACAAAATAATTAGAATAAGTGCTAAATAAAAAGAGGGCATAGAGAAGGAGATGAGAGATATTTGTCGAATAATATAATCTACTCTTTTTTCAAAATGAAGAGCTGATTTGATACCAAGATATAAAGAGAGTACAAATACTATTACTAAAGCTATCATATTCATAACAAGTGTGATAGGAACTCTTTTAAGTATCTCCTCACTTACATCTTGTCCAGAGACAAAAGAGATACCAAAATTTAGAGTAACTATATTAACCATCCAATCAAAATATTGTTGATAAAGAGATTTATCTAATCCATATACTGCTTTTAACTGCTCTATCGCTTCTGGTGTCATATTTGGATTTAGTTCTCCTGCTGAAAAAAAACTATTAGGAGCAGAATGAATAGCTAAAAATGAGATAAGGGATATAAGAAGAAGCATAAAAGTAAGGTAAAATATTTTTTTGATTAATTGTAACATAAAGGGATTATAGCAAAAAAGTAGAGAAAATTTTATCTATCCTCCTACAAAATAGGAAGAGGAGGATTGATAAAAAAGAGATTAATAGTTATATGTTAAGAATGCTTGAATAGTGTTTACAGCATCATTATCTTTATTACCTGCTACCGTATTTACATAAGCAATAGAAGTATCTAAAGGACCAAATGATTTACTAGCTGTAAGAGTTAGTTCACTTAAATCACTTGCACCAGTAGTTTTTTCTTGATTAGCATAAGTGTAGTAAAGACCTAAATCAGCAATGTCTGCAACTGGAGCTTCTACTGTTAAGTTGTAAGCAATTGTATCTTGCTGAGCAGCGATAAAAGTAAACCAACTTTCAGTATAAAGTTTTGACATACCAGAACCTGAAAGGTTAAAACCTGCATTAGCATCTTCACCTACTTTAGAATATGAAACTTTAGCTACAACAGTATCTTTTATTTCATAACCAACCATAACAGAAACAGCATCACTCGCTTTAGAACCAACTAAATCAATAGCAGTATATTGAGCACCTGCTAAGATACCATTCATTGCTAAATCAGCTTGTAACCAATAAGCATTTCCTACATGAGTTGCTTTATAATACCATGCTTGTGCAGTAACAGGTTCAAAAGAATTATTTACAGCACCGATAGTATAAGCACCTTGATAAAATTGTGAAAAGTTTGTTGTTCCATTTGTATTCATTGGTGCAATAACTGAACCTGAACCATCTCCACCATTTGAAGCACCAACATAAGCACCAACAAATGTAGTATCTTTAATATCTTGATTGATTACTAATGCTGCTTCGAATGTATTAGTTGAAACAGACCATGTTTCAGAAAAAACTAAAGGAGTATCAAGTTGCATACGACCAACTTTAACAGTTGTTTTTCCTTGTGTTGTAGCTAACCATGCTTCGTCAAACCAATAAGAATCAGCTGTTCCATTTGTTCCATCCCAAACACCATCAACAAGTTGTCCTTCTAAACCTAAAGTAGAAAGAGCTGTTAAATGAGCACCAGATGTAATGCCATTATTTAAATCTGCAGTGATGCCTAATCCAAGTGAAGCTTGACCGGTTGCAGTATCTTTGTAAAAAAGTCCATCGCCTGAATCGTCAGTACCATAAAATAATTTTGCATCACCAGACACTTTAATATTATCAATTGCAAATGCACTTGAACCAACTAATAGTGCTGCCACTAAACTCATTTTTGTAAATTTCATATGTTCTCCTTGAAATAATGATTCGATTATAACATACTTTTATTGGTGTGCGAACTCTACCATTGCTATAAAATTGTTCACGTTTAAAGCTGCACTACCAACCAAAATACCATCAACATTAGTAACTGCTAAAATTTCTTTCGCATTAGTAACCTTTACACTTCCTCCATAGAGAAGGGGTGCAGATGATTTTTCTTTCAGTGATTTATGAATAAAAGCTATATCTTCAAGGGTTGGAACTAAACCTGTACCTATTGCCCATACTGGTTCATAAGCAATAATAAGGTTATCATATTGAGTATCAATCCCATCATATTGTGAAGAGATATAGTTTAACATCTCTTCTTCACCAGCTTCACGTTTTTCTAAAGGTTCACCAACACAATAAACTATTTTATAACCTAAATTCTTGAAGTAAGTAAATTTTTCAGCTATCTGTTTTTGAGTCTCTCCTAAAATATGACGGCGTTCACTATGACCGATTAAAATAGTTTTTATATCAAATTCATCTAATTGTTCAGTTCCTATCTCTCCAGTAAATGCACCATTTTTTGTAGGATACGCATTTTGAGCACCTATTGTAATTTTACCATTGTAACTGTCTAAACTAGAAGTAGCAGGAAAAAGTAATACCTCCTGAGAGATACTATTTTGTTCCATAAATATCTCTAACTCTTTAATATATTCACTTGTTTGTTTACGAGTAAAATTAGTTTTTAAGTTTGCTGAAATTATCATATATTAAACCTTAACTATTAAAGATTCAACACCTGGTAACACTTTTCCCTCTAAAAGTTCAAGAGAAGCTCCACCACCAGTAGAGATAAAACTCATCTCCTCATCAACACCTATACGTTGAACAAGGTCTGCAGTATCTCCACCACCTACAACAGTTGTTGCATAGCTATCTGCTACAAAATGAGCTATTTTTGAACTACCACGAGCAAATTTATCCATCTCATAAACACCCATTGGACCATTCCAAAGTACAGTTTGTACGTCTGATAATCCCTCTCTATAAAGTCTAACAGTTGCAGGACCTATGTCTAGTCCCATCCATTCATCAGGTATCTCTTGTGCTGTTACAATTTTACTAACAGCATCTTCTGCAAATTTTTCAGCAGCAATAACATCTACTGGAAGATAAAACTTAACACCTAAACGACGAGCTTCATCCATAACATTTTGAGCATCTTCTAAAAGGTCATCTTCCACTAAAGAGTTTCCAACTTCATAACCCATCTGTTTTAAAAATGTAAATGCCATTCCTCCACCGATAAATATTTTATCAACTTTTGGAAGAAGATTTGTAAGTGCTTCAAGTTTTCCTGAAACTTTACTCCCTCCAACTATCGCTGCAAATGGACGAGTTGGTGAATTAATAAGTTTTCCAAAGTATTGAATCTCACGGTCAAGTAAAAATCCAGCTGATTTATGTGCATCATCAAAATATTTTGTAATTCCGTGAACAGAAGCATGTGCACGATGTGAAACACCAAAAGCATCATTAATATATATATCTACCATATCTGCTAATTTTTTAGATAATGTATCATCATCTTTTGTCTCACCAGCTTCAAAACGTAAATTTTCTAAAAGAAGAACTTCTCCCTCTTTTAAGTTTTTAGCTTTAGTTATTGCATCTTCTCCGACAACATCTTTTGCTAATGTAACTTCACGTTTTAAAAGTTGATGGATTCTTCTTGCAATTGGAGCAAGAGTGTACTTTTCATTTACTTCACCTTTTGGACGACCTAAATGAGAAGCTAAAATAACAGAACAATCTTGATCTAAACAGTAGTTTATAGTTGCAAGTGCTGAACGAATACGTCTATCATCCGAGATATTTCCAAACTCATCCATTGGTACATTAAAATCACAACGGATAAAAACTTTTTTATTTGCTAAATCAAGATTTTTTATATTTAAAAGTTCCAAGGCAGTTCCTATTTAGAGATGTGAAGAGCCATATCTATAAGTCTCATAGAATAACCCCACTCATTATCATACCAAGCCATAATTTTAACCATATCACCACCTATAACTTGTGTTAAATCTTCTGCAACGATAGAAGAGTATTCACATCCTACGAAATCTTGAGATACTCTCATCTCTTTATCCATAAGTAAAAGACCTTTTAAAGATGTGTTTGCGGCTTCATTAAATACAGCAGTAACTTCCTCTTTTGTAGTTCCTTTTTTAACAACAACATTTAAGTCAACCATAGAAACATCTGGTGTTGGTACACGAACAGATTGACCATGAAGTTTTCCTTTAAGTTGAGGCATAACAAGACTGATAGCTTTAGCAGCACCAGTAGTTGTTGGAATCATATTTATAGCACCTGCTCTTGCACGACGCTTATCTTTCGAATGTTTTACATCTAAGATGTTTTGGTCATTTGTATAAGAGTGAATAGTAGTCATAAGACCTTTTTCTATTCCAAAAGCATCATCAAGAACTTTAGCAACAGGACCTAAACAGTTTGTTGTACAACTCGCATTTGAAACAATTTTTTGACCATCATATAACTCATGATTTACACCCATAACAAAAGTATCAGTAGCAGTATCTTTTGAAGGAGCAGAGAAAAGAACTTTTTCAACACCATTATCTATATGAACTTGAGCTGATTCTTGAGTTAAAAATACACCTGTACACTCTAAAACCATATCAGCACCACAATCAGCAAATTTTAGGTTTTTAGGGTCACGGTCTGAAAATACTCTGATTGTTTTACCATCAATAGTAATATTTTCCTCATCAACTTGTTCTACATCACTTCCAAAAGTACCATGAACAGAGTCATTTTTTAAAAGATAAAGCATCATATCCATACTTGCCATATCGTTAATCGCTACGATTTCTACATCATCTCTTGTAGCTGCAATACGAGCTACACAACGACCGATTCTACCAAATCCATTAATTGCTATTTTAAGTGCCATTATCTATCCTAATAAAAAATTAAATTGGGTTATTTTATCCAAACTTAGTTATAATTCGCTTTAAATATGGAAACTATTGCACTTTTTGGTGGTTCATTTGACCCCCCACATATCGGACACAAGGCTATTGTAGAGGTTTTACAAAAAGAGAGGTATATTGATAAAATTATCATTATGCCAACTTTTTTAAATCCATTTAAATCATCATCTCATGCGTCGAGTGCACTTCGTTTTAGATGGTTACAAACAATTTTTAATGGCTTTTCTGATGTCGAGATTAGTGATTATGAGGTGAAACAGAATCGAGCTGTAAGTAGTTTAGAAACAGTTCACTATCTTTTAAAACGATATAAAAAAATATATCTTGTGATTGGTGCTGATAATGTAGCATCTTTAGAAACTTGGAACAATTTTACAGAATTAAATAGTTTAGTAACTTTTATTGTCGCTCCACGGAATGATATAGAGATACCAAAATATTTTATCTCTTTAAATATTGATGAACAAATATCTTCATCAGAGTTACGCAAAAATATGAAAATATCAAAGATACCAAAAGAGTGTGCAGTAGAAATTCAACAATATTATAAGGAAAAATATGAATAATAGTAGAGTAGAAAATATAGTATCAGTTCTTGATACAAATAAAGCAGAATCGATAGAGGTTTTTGACCTTAGAGAGAAAAATTATTTTGTTGATTATGCGATTATCGCTTCATCACTTGGTACAAAACATACTATCGCTTTACTTGACCACCTTAAAAAAGGGATTAAACCAGCTGAACATTTTAATCATGTTGACGAGAGTGGGGATTGGGTTGTTATAGATTTAGGAGATGTTCTCATTCATATAATGACTCCTGAATATAGAGTTAAATATGATATGGAAAAATTTCTTGCTGATTTAACAAATGGACAAGATGGAGATGCTCTTTAAAAGAGTATCTCACTAAGCTACTTCTAAAAGAGGTAGTTTAGTTCAAAACGATATTCATTATATGAAACATCAGATTTGTTCGCACTATCTTCATCTGTTACAAACCCTAATCTTAATTTAGCTTCTATATTATTACCAATATTTTGACGAGCATCTATATGTAAAATATTTGTATCTGCTTGAACACCAGCTTTACTATCATCAAAATCTTGTATAGCATATCTTGCCATCAAACTAAAACCATCTAATATTTTAGCTTTTCCAAAATCGTAACCAATTCTAGCCATATATGTTTTTGTATTTGCATACCAGTTATATTGACCCATTGCACGAGTAAATCCACCTGTTGGAAAACCTCTCCAAGGTGCTACTATATCTGCCTTATCTGCTATTTTAGAGTATCCTAAACGACCTAAAAAAGCACCATTTTTTACATCTACTCTTAATGCTAAAAGTGAAGCATCTAAACTTTTTGCATCTTTATATTTAGAAGAGTTTCCCTTTAAGTTTGCTACATCATAATTTGCATCTAAGTTATCCATCTGTTTCATATAACGAACACCTGGAGCAACACTCCATCCTCCACCAACTGGTAGTTTGTAGTGAGCCTCTAATGTTAAGTTACTTATAACATCAGGAACCATCATAAAACTTACATTTGCTTTTAGATTTTTTACTGATTTATTTGTAACAGATGCTATCATCAATTTATTATCAGTTCCTATTCTATCAATTGTAAGATTTTTATTGACTGCTGAATCATCGTTCTGAGTCCAACCATTTACTGCTAATATATCATGACTTGTTGTATGATCTCTTAGTTTTTGATTGTAAAGATATGCTAACTTAATGGTTGTATTTGGCAAATCTTTTATAGTTGCTGTTACACCATCAAAACTGTTTGGTATCATCTTTGTGTCGTTTGATTTTGTAAAAACAGTTTCGACTAACTGACGACCAAAAATAAAAGAGGTTTTATTTTTCTTATACTCTAAATAAGCTTGACCCAAAACAGTCATACCAAAATTACCAGTTATAGTTGTATCTGAACGACTAAAAGTATCTTTTCCTGCTTTTAAATTTCCTACATCAGTTTTATCTTCACGGAAAAACTCTGGATTTTGAGATGTATATACACCAGCAGTTGCACTCAATCCTGAAAAAGAGGCTGTTTTATAGATAAAACTACCACCTACACCCATAGCTTTATTATCTGTATTCTTCTCATTCCAATCCCAAATAAAACTATTTGATCTTAATCTTCCATAAAAGATTCCTTCTGAGAATACTTTAGAAAAAGAATCTACAGAAGATGGGAGTTTTGTATATTTTAAACTCATATTACCATTTAAAGTAACCTTCTCAGATTGAAGTGTTGCACTTGCTGTTGTTGATATAAAAAGTGTGCTAATAGCGATAAGACTTAATTTAGAATTTTGCATTTTTTTCCTTTATTTGAATTGTATTATTATTTTCTATTATTTCTTGAGATTTTTTCTCTAACATATCTTTGTAATTATAGATAGCTTCTACATATTTAACAGCTTCTGAACCTCTTGCATAACCATATTTAAGAGTTTTATAATGTTTTTTATCTGATAGTAAAGGAAGTGTTTTTTTCAAATCATTCCAACTATGTGCATCTAAATTTAATTTTCTAGCTAAACTCTGTGCATCATGAATATGTCCTAATCCTATATTATAAGCAGCTAATGCAAATTTAAGACGATTTTCACCTACAATACCTTTTGGAACAAACTTTATCATCTGTTTGATATGTCTTGTTCCTCCAATGATACTCTCTTTTGGGTCAACTCTATTTTTCACACCTAACAGTTTCGCTGTTTTTTGAGTTAGCATCATAAGCCCTCTTACTCCTGTAAAACTTTTTGCTTTTGGATTCCAATGGGATTCTTGATAGGAGATAGATGCTAACAGTTGCCAAGAAATACCATAATCTTTTCCAGCACTTTTAAATATATCTTTATATTTTGGTAATCGAGATAGAACTCTTTTGTAGAAAACCTTTGTATTATAATAATCAAAAAAGAGAAGATGACTATAATAGTGGTCTTTTAATTCAGCCATACTGCCCGATTGATTGAAGTTGTTTAGCCAAGTATAAAGGTCTCTTTTTAAATCATCATCTTCAGCTAGTAACCAAGCTAACTGTTCTCGTTCACTGATAATAAAAGCAAGAGATATTTCAGGAAAATATTTTAGGTTTATAGCATAGATATTAGAATCTACAATAGTACAATCTATCTCGTGGGATGCTACTTTTGCCAACAACTCTTCAGAGGAAAATTTAGAGGTAAGTGTTGCATTAATATCAAAACTATCATCTTTTAAGTTTTGAATTGTTTCACTATAACTAGTATCTTCCCCAATCATTAAAGACAACCCTGAAAGGTCATCTACACCTCTAGGAAATTTGTTATTACTCATTCCTCTATAACAGACAACTTGTTCCTGTATCTCTGAATAGGATGGACCAAAATTAAAACTCTTTTCTCGTAATGGTGTTTTTGCAAAACTTGCAGAAGTTATATCTGGTTGGAGTGTCTTAGAGAGTTCAATAGCCTCTTTTGTTGTTTGAACTGTTGTTATATTTAACTTTACATTTAGGCTATCTGCATAGGATTTTAACAGGTCATACTCAAATCCTTGTTTTCCATCGCTTCCTATATAATAGGTAGATAGAGAATTTAACAATATAACATTAAGTACTTTTTTTTCTTTAATTTTATCGAGTAAAGAAGGTTTTTTAACCATAGGTGTTTCTATAACTCTTACTATTTCAATAGGAATCTCTTCACTTAATTTGAGTTGTGGTGTATATACAGCACGACTCATCCATCCAAACATAAAGAGAGTAACAGCAAAAAATATAAATAAAGTGGGTTTAATATAGTCCTTCATAAATGTAGTGTACATTCCCTACACTTATGCAAAGATAAATCGGTTTACTCCATCATCATATTCATGTGCTAAAACTTTACCATGTGCTTTCAAAATTGAATCAACTAAATAGAGACCTAAACCAAAACTATTTTTAGATGGATTATCTTTTGTAAATGGTTCAATATAATATTGAAGAGGATTTGCAATACATTTTCCATGACTTTCAAAAGAGAGTTCATCATTTTTTATCAAAATTTTTACATGAGCATCTGGAGAATATTTTATAGCATTATCTATCATATTTTTTACAGCTGTTGTATAGAGTCTATAATTGACAACAAGTTTCACATTGGCATGAATATTAATAGTAACACTCTCTCTTTCAACCATAGCCATATCGATAGCACCATCTATTATATCTACTAAACGATACTCTTTAAAATCTGTTCTATCATTGATAGACGTTACCTCTTCTATGAGAGCAAACTCTGTAACTAAAGATTCTAATCGACCAAAAATAGAGATAAATCTATCTTTTTGTTTTTGCGATTCAAGCATTTGAGTAACGATAGTTCCTTTTGCAATAGGAGTTTTAAGTTCGTGCATTAGGTTGCGAAGGAAGAGAGTACGAGATTCTAGTAGTGTATTTATTTTTACCCTTGCCGACTCTAACTCATTTGCTACTGAACCTATCTCATCATTTGATATAGTTTTAAAGGAGATATTCATATTTCCATTACCAAACAAAATTATTTTTCTTCGAAGTCTAATAAGTGGACGTAGTTTTTGTAAAACAACTATAAAGGAGATGATGATAATAGATATAATTGTTACATAAGTATACAGAACACTTCCATATCTATATGGAGTAAGCTCTTCATCTTGAATTAGAATATTTGCTGATTTTGTTTTAATATAAAAAAAAATCTTTTTTTTATATTTGAGCATACTTACACTCATATCTTGAATAATGCTATGAGTATAGAGTCCCTTTTTATTTACTAGAAAAGAGGAGTTTATATTTCGAAAACCTTCATGTTTGAGAAGTTTTGCAGATTCTAAAATTTTGGATTGAAGTTTTTCATCTTTAATTTTAAGTAATTTATATATGGCTAAATTTGCTTCTAGCATTATATCTGAGCTATTACTTAAACTATGTGCCCTATAAATTTGTGTAATTACAGAGTACTTTGTAAATATTTGGTCTATATATTGATGTTTGTTAAGTTTATAAAACTCTATAAAAACAGCACTTACACTCACAATGGTAACTGTGAGTGCAAAAAGGACAGTTATTAAAACAGCATGCTCTTTAATATTAAAAAAATTTACTTTAATAGTTTGTACCCTACGCCTCTTACCGATTCAATAAGAGTTTTATCACCCAATTTATTTCGAATACGACCAACCATAACATCTATACTTTTATTGGACGAATCTTCATTTATAGCATTTACATTGTGGATTAAATCTTCTCTTGAAACAACTAGACCTTGTTTTAAAATCATATACGATAAAATCCCAAATTCTGCATTTGTAAGGTCAATATTTCTTCCTTTATAGGAGATAATCATTGTAGATTTGTCACATCTAAAATCACTTTTAGATTCAGCTTTTGCTTCACTTTTTGCTTCATAACGACGTAAAACAGAGTGAATTCTCGCCTCTAGTTCTCTTGGGTCGTAAGGTTTAGGAAGATAATCATCTGCACCTAATTCTAAGGCTTTAATTTTATCATTTACATCACTTCTTGCTGAAGATATAATAATAGGAATATCTTGACGTTCACGAATAGATTCACAAACCTCAAGACCATCCATTCCAGGAAGTGTTAAATCTAAAATAACCAAATCAAATGGCTCCAACTTAAGGATACTTACGGCTTTAAAAGGGTCATCTTCTGTAACAACCTCAAACTTAAACTGCTCTAAATACTCTGTTAGTATCTCTGCAAGTTCTAAGTCATCTTCAATCATTAATATTTTTTTCATCTGTAAAGTTTAACTAAAATCGATTAATGGTTAGATAATCTAAAATAAAGCTCATTTAATCTATAATTAATAAAATTGAGAAAGAAGGAAAAGTTATGTTTGTTTCATCATATAATACCTATGTATATACAAACAGTTCCAATAAAATATCTAAAGAGATAGAGGAAACAAAAGAGAAGTTAAAATCGTTTCAACACTCTCTTTTAAATGCTAAAAAAATAGCGATATCTCCAGAATTTAAAACATCTATTAGTTATATTTCAAAAGGTCAAGTTCAATATAATAAAAAAATATTTGAACTTCAAGAGAAAAAAGAGTTCAGTTCTTCACAAAATGAGTATAAAAAAGCTCTAAATTCTACATCAAAATTTAATACAACTTCTCTATTAAAAAATGCTTCTACTGCTTACAAGGATAATTTTCAAAAATTTGCTACTTTCAAAAAACAAAAAACTGCATTCAATCAAACTTTAAAGATAGGACTTGATACTCCAAAAGAGATTCAGACTATTCAAGAAAAAAATATGAGAAGAGTTATGATTCATACATATAATGAGAATAACAATTACTATCTTAGTTATCATTAAAGCAAAAATTAACTCTTTTTTTACTATAATTGTCCCGATTTTTATTCTGTGATATTACACAATAAAACATTAAACAGATAATGTCAAAAGTTAGTGCAACCCTTGTTTTTGAGGATAATTGTCCGACATTTTCAAAGTCAACTAACAAAACTCTTAGCTGAAAAAGCTATTTAAGGATACCCTATGGTAACTATGAAAGACTTATTAGAATGTGGTGTACACTTTGGACACCAAACTCGTCGTTGGAACCCGAAAATGAAAAAATATATTTTTGGTGTTCGTAAAAATATCTATATTATCGATTTACAAAAAACTTTACGTTATTTCCGTAACACTTATACAATCGTTATGGATGCTGCTGCTGAAGGGAAAACTATTCTTTTCGTAGGTACTAAAAAACAAGCTCGTAACTCTGTAAGAGATGCAGCAATCGCTTGTAATATGCCTTATGTAGATAACAGATGGTTAGGTGGTATGCTTACTAACTTCCCAACTATTCAAAAATCTATCCGTAAACTTGATATCATTACTGAGATGCAAGAAAATGGTCAAATTGACTTACTTACTAAAAAAGAAGCATTAATGCTTTCTCGTAAAAAAGTTAAACTTGAGCAATATTTCGGTGGTATCCGTAATATGAAAAAACTTCCAGATATGTTATTTGTTGTTGATGCTGTTAAAGAACATATTGCTGTTTTAGAAGCAAGATGTCTTAACATTCCTATCGTTGCACCTCTTGATACTAACTGTGACCCGGATTTAATCACTTACCCAATTCCAGGTAATGATGATGCAATCCGTTCAATTCAACTTTTCTGTCGTGAAATGACTGCTGCTATCAATGAAGGTAAAGCTCTTAGAGATGCACCTGCACAAGAGGAACAAGCTGAGGAAGAGGTAGCTACTGAAGCTCCTGCAACTGAAGAAACTCCTGCTAAAACAGAGGAAGCATAATCATGGCAAAAATTACAGCTGCAATGGTAAAAGAGCTTCGCTCTGCTACTGATGCTCCTATGATGGATTGTAAAAAAGTTCTTGTTGAAGCTGAAGGTGATATGGCTAAAGCGACAGAACTTTTAAAAGAACGTGGTATCGCTAAAGCTGCTAAAAAAGCTGATAGAGTTGCTGCTGAAGGTCTTGCTGGAATCGTTATCGCTGATGATTTTTCTAAAGCTACTGTTATTGAAATCAACTCTGAGACTGACTTTGTTGCTCAAAATGAAGGTTTCCAAAACTTAGTAAAAGATACTGCACAAGATATTTATGCTAACCAACCAGCTGATGTTGCTGAATTTAGTGCATCTGCATTTGGTGCAACTTTTCAAGCTGAAGTTATCAAAATCGGTGAAAAAATTGAACTTAGACGTTTCAACACTTTAACAGCTGATGCAACAACTGCTTTAAATGGTTATATTCACTCAAATAATCGTATTGCTGTTATCGTTACTGCAAAATGTGATAGTGAAAAAACTGCTGAAGGTATGAGACCATTCCTTAAACAAGTTGCTATGCACGCATCTGCTATGAAACCATCAACTCTTTCTTATAAAGATTTAGATGCTGATTATGTTGCTGCTGAAACTGTTGGTAGAATTGAAGTTATTAAAAAAGAGAATGAAGAGTTAGCTCGTCTTAAAAAACCTCTTAAAAATGTACCTCAATATATCTCTATGAGTCAATTAACTGATGAAGTTATGGCTCAAGCTGAAGAGAATATCAAAACTGAGTTAAAAGCTCAAAATAAGCCAGAAAAAATTTGGGACAAAATCATCCCAGGTTCATTAGCTCGTTTTGTATCTGATAACACTACTTTAGATAAAGAGCAAGCTCTTCTTGACCAAAACTTTGTTTTAGATGAGAAGAAAACAGTAGCTCAAGCTGTTGAAGCTGCTGCTAAAGAACTAGGTGGTACTGCTGAAATTACTGCTTTTGTTCGTTTAGAAGTTGGTGAAGGTATCGAGAAAAAAGAGGATGATTTTGCTGCAGAAGTTGCTGCACAAATGGGTTAATCTTTTAGATTAACTTTCTTTTTTACTTTCCAATGAAATACTAAGAGTTTTTTTCTCTTAGTGTTTTTTTTTCTAAATATACATATTAAATTTATTTAGAGTTTAAGATATTTATTATTTTAAAGTGAATGATATTCGAAAAGTTCATTTTTCATATTCGCTTTAATTTTTTGAATTGAAGCAAGTCTCATTATTATTGCTGGTTTGCTAACATTAAAATCATCACTTAGTTTAGCTACAATTTTATAAATATTTTTAACACCAAGTTTAGTATTATAATTTGAAAATAATTCATCTTTAATCTCATTAGTTCTGCTATTAAATAAATCTTTAGGCATTAGTAATCTTTCAGCAAATTTATTAGCTCTTTGCTCAATAGGATTTTTTATATTGCTTCTTAAAAAAGTTGTTTGGTCTTCTATCTCCACATATTCCCTTGTAAAATCAATATCATAAATATAATGACCAATTTCATGTGCTAATGAAAAATTTTGTCTAAATTCAAATTCATCTTGATTAATTGTAATTACAACATCGTTTTTACTTTTTATATTGTATTCTATTTTACCACTTATTTCATCATCTAAAGAATTATATTTAACTACAATACTTAATTTTTTTGCAAGTTTCTTTACAATAGGATAGTTTAATAGGTTGTATTCAGCTAATAGTCCTATGGAATTATTTCTATATATTTCAGTGTTTCTCATTATTATTCCTCCAAACTTTTTTTATAAAGGGTCACTTACAATATCTTCATCTGTTACTTTAACTTCAGTTATTATATCTTTTATAAGTTTATTAAATTCGTCATTACTTTCAAATTTACTTACTTGTTCAATAATAATTTGATTATTAATCATTTTCTTTATTTCTTTTCTAGCAAAAAAGTTTAGAATAAAACCTCCAAGGAAGATTCCAATACTAATTAAGGCTAGTACTACATAATACATATTAAATAAATTATCGACTATTACATCGTGATTAACTTGATTTTGTTCTAATTGGATTTCAAACTCTTTAGATTGATTCTCTAAAATTTTGTTATAGTAGTTTTCATTTGCATTTAGTTTTATCTTTAATATTTTGTTAAAAGTAGAAGAACATAAAATTTATGATGAAGCACACAAAGTTCTTGATAGATTGAAAGAAGATATAGATGAAGAGCAAATTATGTATAAACTTATCTCTATGCTACTTGACCAACAAGAGATTAAAGGACCAAACAATATTGGTATCCCTGCTGATAAGATAGATGCAATTTTAGCACGTAGTGCACAGCGTGGTGGAAATAGTAGAGGTCGTGGTCGTGGAAACTACCGTGGTGGAAATAGTAATAGAAACCGTTCTGGTGGAAGAAGCTCTGGCGGATATAGAGGCAATAAAGACTAATTTCCATATAAAAAGAACTAATGTTAAAATTACATTAGTTCTTTATAGACCTTCATCTATTTTTTTTACTCTCAACTAAAGATTTCATTGTAAAACTATATTTATCTTCATTTATAGCTATAAAACTATATTCTATCTGATAACTCACTTTAGCAATTTCATATAAACCAATTCCACCACCTTTTTCATGAGTATTTTGTCCAGAACGTCTTAATTCTCTGTATCTCTTTTTAATACCTGATTTATCTAATAAAGCTATCTCTTCTAGTTTAGGTTCTATCCTTTTTTTATCTTCTATACTAACTATATTTGTAGCTATTATTTTATAATATTCTTTATCTATGCATTGTATCTCTATAGTTCCTGCAGGAACTATCTTTCTTGAATTTATCTCTTCATTTTTAGAATACTTCATTATATTTTGACAATACTCAATTGTTACTGTTGATATATTACCCATCATACTTATATCTGATATCTTTGTTTCTATATTATCCAGGCAAGTTGCTATAACATTTTGAGTCATAACTCCTTCATATTTTATTATCTCCTCTATACTTTTTTCAATATAATCTGATTTTTTTCCTATCTCAAATCCTATAACAGTCATATCATCATTTCTCTCATTATCTACTATCATCGATTCATATTGATTCATTTTATTTATAAATATATCTTTTTGCTTATCCATACTATAAATGTAATTCTCCTTTATAATATTAGTCCATCTTTTTTTACCAAATGGAAAATCTTTCTCTCCCCCATTTTGATCTAAAAAACCATCTGTAGTACAGTAGAACTTCATCCCCTCCTCTACTTCTATCACTGTTTCTTTATACTCATAATTCATATCACATTTTTTATATCCTACAGAGTAACGATTACCTTCAACTGTTTTAAAATCACCATTTACTTCAGTATAAAAGAGTGCTGTTTCTGCTCCTGCAAATTTAAGTATTTGAGTTCTTCTATTGTAGTAAATAATTCCTCCATCCCATCCTGCATTTGATAAACTATTTTTATCCTCTTGTTTTAAAAGTATTTTCATAGTTTTATTAAAATGTCCCATAATCATTGCTGGACTTATATCAAACTCTGTATTTTTTTTCAGATTTGATACTATCTCTCTTTCTACTGCTTTTACTATCATAGTTACAAATGCCCCCGGTACTCCATGACCTGTGCAATCTATATACATTAGTAAACATTCATCCTCATGACGTAACTCATTAAAAAGCCATATATCTCCACCTACTGTATCTTTTGGCATCCAATAAACAAAACTATCTTGAAAAAATGATTTTATTTCATGCTCCTCTGATACTACTGCTTCCTGTATAAGTGATGCATATTCGATAGATTCGCGAGTGTGTTTATGAATATTTTCAATAGTACGAAGAAGTTTATTTTCAAATATTTGTTGTAAAAATATTTTTCTTCTTTGTGCCTCATTAAAATATGCAACTATAGATATAAGTAAAAACATCGAATAAAAAAATACTAATAAAAAAACTGTAATTAAAGCATTGTCTGTTACAAAATATATTGTATATAATAATATGGTAGTTGAAATAAGAGAAACTATAACAGAATTTTTAAATCTATATCCATAAAGGAAGCTAGTTATTACGATGACTAATACCATAGCTGGTATATATCCTATATTATAATAAATTGTATTTTTATATGATATTAATAATATCGAAACCATTAAGGTTACTAAAGTCACATCTATCGCTATAGCTGTAATTTGAGTATATTTTAAATATTTTCTTGAAAATGTCCAACCAAAAATAAAAGCTAGTATTATAACTGTTATAATTCGACCATAAACAATATTATTAAAAGTTTCCTTTGAAACTAGATAATCTAATGGTATATAAAGAGGAATAATAACCATACTTAACAATAAACCAATACGTACTAAAGATAAATTATCTTTATAAAAAGTTGTAAGAAATTTCGATTCTATATCTGTATTTGAAAATAACAATGTTTTTTTATCCAAATATATACCTGTATTTTCATCATAATAAAACTCTTTTATCTTTGCTATTAATTTATAAAGTATACTTACTTTTTTATCCATTGAATTTTTCAACCTCTTCACAGTAGTAATTATTTTTTGTATATTTTGACAATATAACATCTACAAAACCTTTGGCTTAGCATTTCTCAAATAAAACAATATCGCCTTAATAATATCATCATCATCCCGACTATCAGACTTCACCATCTCTTTAGATTCGTTAAAATAAACAACAGTTATATTTTGCCCATAGTTCATTACAGATTTTATCTTTTTATCTAATGCTAAAAGTTTTATAACCATCAACTCAAAAAATTGCTTTGTAGGATTATCTAACTCTCCAAATCGGTCTATAACCTCCTCCTCTATCTCATATACCTCAACAGGAGTTTCAGACTGTGCTAAACGTCTATAAATATCTAAACGAAGTCTATCCTCTTTAACAACTTCATCCGATATAAATGCTGAGATAGTCAGTTTTATATCTACTTTTGCTCTTTCACTCTCTTGTGAGTTACTTAACTCTTTTATAGCATCCTCTAACATTCTAAGATAGAGTGAATAGCCTATATTTTTTATATGCCCACTTTGTGCATCACCTACTAAATTACCGCCACCACGAATCTCTAAATCATGGTGTGCTAAAACAGAACCACTCCCTAAAAAGGAGTTCGATTCTAAGGCTAGTAAACGCTTCTTTGCTTCATCTGTTAAAAGCTCTTTATTTTTCACTATAAAATATGCAAATCCCTCTGCATGACCACGCCCAACACGACCACGTAACTGATGTAAATCTGCTATACCAAATCTATCTGCACCATCAACGATGATAGTATTTACATTTGGTATATGAATACCACTCTCTATAATAGAAGTAGCAACCATAAGGTCATACTCTCCAGCCTCAAACTTTAAAATCTCTTTTTCAGTTTCAACAGCAGAAATTTTTGAGTGAAGCATAACCATTCTCAAATCGGGAAGTAAAGCTTTTAACTCCCCTAACTTAATAGGCATATGGTCTATACTATTATGTACATAAAAAACCTGTCCACCACGACGTAGTTCTCTTAAAATAACCTCTTTAACAAGTTTCTCTTCATACTCTTTTACAAATGTTCTTACACCTTGGCGTTCCCCTGGAGGTGTTAAAAGTTGACTCATCGTTTTTATGGAACTCATCGCTTGATTGAGTGAACGAGGAATTGGTGTCGCACTCATAGAGAGAAGATGCACATTATGATAGACCTCTTTTATCTTCTCTTTCTGTTTCACTCCAAACTTATGTTCTTCATCTATTATAACCACACCTAATTTTTTAAACTCTAGTCCAAAAAGAGTATGTGTTCCTACAACAGTATCTATCTCACCACTAGCAAGACCTTTGATTATATTTTTTTTGTCTTTAGCAGTTACAAATCTGTCAAGTTTAGCATAACGGATACCCATCTCACTAAAACGTTCATCAAGGGAGCGAAAATGTTGTGCTGAGAGAAGTGTTGTTGGCACTATCATCGCTGATTGATACCCCGATTTGAATGAAGCATAGATAGTATTTAATGCAACTTCAGTTTTCCCAAAACCAACATCACCACTTAAAAGTCTATCCATAATATTACCTTTACCCATCTGTCCAAGTATCTCATTTATAGATTGTGTTTGGTCTTCTGTGTATTCAAAACCTGCTGATTTTTGAAACTCTTTTAAATCACTTTTTGAAAGGTTTATCTTCGGTGCTTTTATTAAAGCTCTTGCTGCTGCTGTATTTACTATCTGCCCTGCTATCTCAAGAAGACGTTTACGAACTTTTGCTTTAAGCTTTCCAAAACTCCCTTTACCTAGTTTATCTAAAACGGGAGTAGAACCACCTCCAGCTATATAACGGTCGATATAATCAAGATTTTCAACAGGAAGTAAGATTTTATCATCACCTACATATTTTATAACTATAAAATCTTTTACACCACCAAGTATCTCAGTCTGCTCTATCCCCTCAAATATCCCCACTCCATAATCTTCGTGAACAACATAATCCCCTGTTTTAAGGTCATCTAAGAGTATCGCACTTTTACGTCTTCTTCTTGTTCTATCGGGTTTATTTAAAGAGATGATAAGCTCATCTTTTGAGAGTATATTTAAGATATAGGGAGCAAAAACTTGTGTAATATTTTGAGGGTCATACAAACCTACCTGTTTTAAAACAGCTTTATTTGCCCCGATGATAGTTATCTTTTTATTTTTATGTACTTTTAAAAGTGAAGTAACATCAGCTACTACTATCTCTTTAAAATTATCTGTATCTGGAAGAAGAGGTAAGTTAAAACTCTCTCTTGGAAGTTGTGGATTGTTGATACCATAAGCATCTATTAGTACACTATCTAGGTTTCTACTGAGTCTTACATCTTTGTTGAGTAAAAAGTTCTCTGCATTATCTTCTAAATACCAAAAACCTAAAGAAGCAACATCTTTAACCAAAGAATCAAACTCTGAGTTTTCAACTTTTGTATGAAGGCTGTTAAAACTTTCCTCATCTAAAGAGTAAAAAGCTGAAGTTACCTCTATACTATCTAACTCTTCAGAAAGTGTTCTTTGTGACTCTAACTCAAAATATTTTATCTGCTCTATCTCATTATCAAAAAGTGATATTCTCACAGGGTTTTTAGTAGCAGGAGCATATATATCTATAATATCCCCACGAAAAGAGATTTCACCCTCCACTTGCACCATATCTACAAAACTATATCCCCAAAAAAGCATCTGCTCTTTAAAAGCTTTGAGTTCAAGAGTTTCACCAAATTCAATAGTTGTTGATTGGAGAAGAGGCTCTTTTGGTAGATGAAACAGAAGAGTTTTTAACGGAGATATTATAAGTGGTTTTTTCTTAGCCTTATGATAAGTTTTAAGTGCTGAAAAAAGTTGATGTACCTCCTCTTTATAAACACGTAAATCATCACCATAACTTGGACGAAAATCAGGAAAAAGTAACACATCTTTTTTAAAAAAGTTTGCAACACTCTCTAACTCTGAAGCCTCTTTATAATCTTCACATATTAAAACTTCTAACTTCTGCTTTTTATCTGTTTTAAAATACTCAAATAGTGAACTTTGTGACATCATCTCTCTTTTTTCCTTTTTTTCTCTTCTTTATATGTTAAAGCTACTATTTTAGTAGGATTTGGAACTAATATTCCCTTTGTAGCCTGAACAAGAACACTCCATAAAACTTTTTTCTCTTTATCAAAAATCTCATTATAGTTTTCCATATTCCATTTTACGAACCAGTAGGGATTTACTGTTCTATAAAAATATTTTATCTCATAATGAAGATGTGGTCCACTACTTCTTCCTGTATTTCCTGTATAGGCTATTAAGTCGCCTTTTCTTACAAAAGCTTTTGTTTTAATTATTATTTTATTAAGATGACCATAATAAGATTTAAAACCATAATTATGTTGAATAATAACTAGCTTTCCATAACCACTTTTCTTATGTAAACCAGCCCACTCTATAACACCATCAGCCGTTGCATAAACGGGAGTGTTCATCTTTGCACGCATATCTATACCATTATGAAACTCTTTTCTTTTTAAAACTGGATGAATTCTATTTCCATATTTACTTGTAAGACCATTGTAAATAATAGGAGAGCCATTAGGTATAAACTGAAGAATTGTAGCTTTTTGTTCCATATCTAACTGTGTAAGATTAACTCTATCTTCGATAGTGCTATTTTTATCTGGAACTATACCCATAAGCGTTTCAATAGCATTTAAAGAGCTTGAAAGTTCACTTATCTCCATTCTCTTTTCATTAAAAGCTTCTGTTTGCATCTCTAAAGCTTCCTCTTTTAGTTTTAACTCCTCTATTTTAAGCTCTAAAGCTTTTTGAGTTTCTTTAAATGTTTGAGTTAAAGCTTTATTCTTTTCTATCAATTTACTATTTTTAGTATCGATTTCATTTAGATTATTATCGAGATAAAATATAGTTGTAACAGCGATAAAAATAGTGGAGAAAATAGTAATTATTATATATATAAATGCTTTTTTAACAAACTTATGAAGATTAAAATGAGTTACACCATTATGATCATCTATGGTAACTGTAAAATGATTATCCATTATATATCTTTAAAAACTCTTCAACTACTTTAAATGAACCAAAAACTAGATATTTTTCATTCTCTTGTACTTTTACAAACTTTTTTACATCTAACCCTAAGTCAGATACTACTTTTGATAAGATAGAACTGTTTTCTATTCTATCATCTTCTATATCTATTAGCTCTACCCATCGAACAATAGGTTTTAATATATTTACAATCTCTTTATAGTTTTTATCTTTATAACTGTTATAAACTAAAATATATTTTTCACCTTGATAAGAGTTTACTATCGCTTGAGATGCTAAAATATTATGTCCAACATCTATTAAAATATTTTTATTAAGTGATGTTACTCTTCCAAAAAGTTTAGAGTTTTTAAAATCTTTTATACTATATTCTATTTTTAAAAAATTTAATGCAGAGATAGCTAATTGTAAGTTTTGAGTAAGATAGGGAGCTAAAGTAAGGTTTTCAGCGATAGTTTCTATTTTTTTATAATCTTTATCTCTTAAAAAATCTTCTACTTTAAAAATTTGAACAGAGTTTTTTCTTTCTATATTTTCAGCAGTTGTATAAACTTCACTATTTTTTTGTGTACCCAGTATAGCTATATTTTGAATGGCAGTAAGTTTAGTTGTTGTAATCTTCTCTAAGGTATCTCCTAAAAAAGCTTCATGGTCTATATCGATGGGTGTAACAAGAGTCATTATTTTTGGAAATACAGCTGTTGCATCATGCTCTCCACCTAAACCAGCTTCTAAAACTACATATTCTAATGATTCAAACATAACCATAGCTAAGAGGGTTGTATACTCAAAATAACTTAATGCTTTACTATCTTCATCACTCAAAAGTGTTAAGAGTTTTGTATGAGCTTCTTCTAAATTTTCAGAGGAGGCATCTTTATTATTTATCCAAACTCTTTCATTAAAATTTATAATATGTGGAGAGGTATAATGCCCAACACTAAAACCTTTAGAGTAAAGTGCTGAAGCTAAAAAACGTCCTGTTGTTCCCTTTCCATTTGTTCCTATAAGATGAATTATCTTAGGTAGTTTCAGATGCTCATTAAGTTTGTTATATATTTTTGGCATTCTTCCATAATCTATCTCATCATAATAGAGTGGTTTTTGATTTAAAAATATCTCTAACATCTATTTGTAAACCACTCTGTTTCGTCCACTCTCTTTCGCTTTGTACATATTCATATCTGCTAATTTTAGGACAGATTGAAGTGATGAGGTTCTTTTTCTTTCACTAATACCACAACTTACTGTTACATTAATTCTTGCACCTTTATATAAAAACCTAGCTTGTTCTACTTTGATTCGGATTTTTTCAGCAAAGTTTAAAGCACCTTTTAAATTTGTTTCACTTAAAAGAACTAAAAACTCCTCCCCTCCAAATCTACCAACAACATCAACAACTCGTATCTCCTGTTTTAAAATTCTAGCAAAGGCTGAGAGTATAATATCACCTGCATCGTGACCATAGGTATCATTAACTACTTTAAATTTATCTAAATCAAACATAGCGATAGAGTAGTTGTGTTTATATCTTTCAAACTCAGATTCTTTCATAATGAAAAACTCCTCTAAAGCTCTTCTATTATTGATTTTTGTTAGAAAATCCTCTTTAGAGTTTTGGTTTGCAACTACTAAATCCTCTTCCAATTTTTGTATTTTAGAACTCATAAACTCTATATCTTTAGAATAATCTTTAATATCTTCACTCAAAAGATTACTATTTTTTTCAAGAGCTAATGCGATAGTATAGAGTTTTTTATGGGCTATTTTAAAATCTGTTGTAGATTCATAATGATAACTTTTTAACTCTTTTTTTATAAACTGTATTTCGCTATTTGAAGAATCGACTCTCTCTATCATACTTACAAGTTTTGCTGTTAATTTATCAAGTACACCATCAAGTGACTCAACCATCTCACTTACACTTTTTTTGTCAAGAGCAATTCGTAATGTTATAGCAGATTTTATCTCTTTTTCAATACTGATATTATTAACAATAGTTGGGTCTAATCGTATCTTTTCGCTTAAAGTTTCTATCTCTTCATTGGTACTTGATGCGATAGATGGGATAAAAGATTCTATAAGAAGTGAAGCAATTTTTTCAAGTTCATCACTAGAGGAACTTTTCTCTTTAGGAATATTTTTATACTCTAAATTATTCACTATTTTAGCTAAATCATCACCATCAACACTACCGATAGGTTTTAGTTTTTGTAAGAAAGTATCATCATAACTTGCTATAAAATTTGTCCACAACTGTTTATATTGATGCAGTTGCGCACTATTGGCACTAAGGTTAAGAATATCAAGTGTTTTGTTTGCTAACTCTCTAGCCTCTTTATTATGTAGTAACTCTACTGTTTGTAACACTTTTTTAGTGAGTGCTATCTGTGCTTCTAGTGTATCTGAACATAGACTTTGATTTGTTCTATTGAGTTTAGCTGTGATAAAACGGATAAAATCGGATGTAGTTTTAATTCTGTACTCAAAAAGGTCTTTTTGAAAATCTTTATGTAGCATCTTTGAAAATTTATCTATCTGATTACAATCTTGAGTCATCATTCCAACTCGTGAAGCCTCTTTACAAAATGCCTCTGTATAAAAATCTGGTGTCAAGAGATGTCCCTCTAACTCCAACCTCTTAATAGCTTTTTTTATAATCCCTTGAATAGTCATAATTAAATTTCCTTTCTATTTATAGCACCCTCAGCTGACACTTGAGCTACAAACGATTTTATAGCTTTTAATGCACCCAAATTAATTGCATCAAACCGTTCTTTATCTGACATAACTGCATTAGCAACTATTGAAAAGTCGTAGACACCTTTAGTGATATAAGTTTTCTTTTTTTGATTTTTAGTTCTAATAATTTTGATAGTTGTTACAGCTCGATATGCGATAATATAACCATTTTTATCATATTGAATAGGTGTATATTCAATATCTAATATTGATATAGCAAGATGAGATTGTGAATATCTTCGTTTTGTTAAAGAGGTATGAAAAACTTCTAAAACAGCACTGTCAAGAGCATCTTTTATAAGTACACTATTTTCTGGGTCTTGAGAAGATATTATTACTGTTGTACTTACTTTCTCACCAAGAACTACTCTTGAAAATTTTGCACTTGATTTATATCCACAAGAGGAGAATGAGATAAAAATAGCCAATAGTAAAGATATTTTTATCATCACCTTTAACACAGAATTAACCCTTAATCACAATATTAACAAGTTTTTTAGGAACAACTATCTCTTTTACTATTGTTTTTCCATCTATCCATTTTGCTATAAGCTCTTTAGCCGATGCTAAAATCTCATCTTTTGTTGCATCTATGGCTACTTCTATTTCTGCTCTTCTTTTTCCATTCACAGCAACACCTAACATAATACTATCTTCTACAAAAACTTCCTCTAAAACAGTCTGTTTTGTTAAGTTGTTTAGAGTAAAATAATTTTTAGATATTTCCCAAGCAGTATGTGGAATAACAGGTTCCATAATAGAAGAGAGTATCCAATACCCTTCACTCCAAACATCACTATTTGATTGTGCATTAAGAGCATTCATCGCTTCCATAACACCTGCTATCATAGTATTGAAAGTGTAGCGTTCATTATAAACTTCATCTGCACGTTGTAAGGCTTCATACACTTTTTTACGAGCTAGTTTTTCCTCTTTATTTAGTTTGCTATGTTCTATTTTAGGGATACTATCTGTTTTAACAATATTTGAGCTTCTATCAAAAAAGCGTTTAATAAACTTGTATGAACCCTCAACAGCACTATCATTCCACTCTAGTTCTTGTGTTGGAGGTGCAGCAAAAAGGATAAAAAGTCGTGCTGTATCTGCTCCATATTTTTCTATGATAGCATCAGGGTCAACTGTATTACCTTTAGATTTTGACATTTTTGCACCATCTTTTAAAACCATACCTTGAGTAAGGAGTTTTTCAAATGGTTCATCAAACTCTATATATCCTAAATCACGGAACACTTTTGTGAAAAAACGAGCATATAAAAGGTGAAGTATCGCATGTTCTATACCACCAATATAATGGTCAACTCCCATCCAGTATTTCATCTGCTCACTTGAAAATGCCTCTTTATTCCAGTTTTCTGGTGATGCACAAAAACGTAAAAAGTACCAAGAGGATTGCACAAATGTATCCATAGTATCAGTCTCTCGAACTGCATCTTTTCCACATTCAGGGCAAGAGCAATGTTTCCATGTTGGATGATTTTCTAGTGGAGAACCTTCACCATTTATTTCAACATCATCAGGAAGAGCAATAGGTAAATTCTCTTTTTTCTCCATCACTAAACCACAATCATCACAATGCACAAAAGGTATAGGAGCACCCCAATATCGTTGACGACTTACTCCCCAATCTTTGAGTTTATAGTTTGTAGTTTTCTTTCCTAACTCTTTCTCTTCAAACATTTTTATGATGTTGTATTGAGATTTTTTAGAGTTTAAACCATCAAACTCAGCAGAGTTAAAAAGCACACCAGCATCTGTAAAAGCTTTTTCGCTTACATCTACCTCAGCATCTTTTGGTTTTATAACTGCATTTATAGCTAAGTCATACTTTTTAGCAAAATCATAATCTCTATCATCATGAGCAGGAACAGCCATAACTGCACCACTACCATAATCCATAAGAACAAAGTTAGCTATCCAAACAGGGATGATTTTTCCAGTAAGAGGATGAATAACATCTAAACCAAGTGAAAGACCAGCTTTCTCTTTTTGTCTGTCGATAGATGATGTATTTTTCATCTTAGTTATCTCAGCTATAACCTCATCACTTAAAAGCTTATTTTCAATCATATAAGTCACTATTTTATGTTCAGGTGCTAAGGCAGTATAACTTACACCGTAAATAGTATCTGGACGAGTTGTAAAAACATCAAAACTTTCAAACTGACCATTTAGTTTTGCTTTTGAGTTATCATCTAAAAGAAGGTCAAAAGCTAAACCATTTGATTTTCCTATCCAATTATCTTGCATAGTTAAGACCTGTTTAGGCCAACCACCCTCAAGTTTTTTCAAATCATCTAAAAGCTCATCAGAGTATTGAGTAATTTTAAAGTAGTATTGGTTCATATCTTTTTTCACTATCGGAGTATCACATCTCCAGCAACAACCATCTACAACCTGCTCATTTGCTAAAACTGTTTCATCATGAGGACACCAGTTAAGCATCCCTTTTTCACGATATAAAAGACCTTTTTCATACATATCTATGATGAAACCTTGCTCAAATTTTGTGTAAAGTTCATCCGATGTTGCTAACTCACGCTTTTTAGAAAAAGAGAAACCTAAAGATTTAAACTCACCTTTCATATAGTCTATATTATCATACGTCCAGCCTTTAGGATGTGAACCATTTTTTATAGCTGCATTTTCAGCAGGCATTCCAAAACTGTCAAAACCGATAGGGTGTAGAACATTTTTACCTTGCTGACGGTGAAATCTTGCAAAAGCATCACTTATAGAGTAGTTACGAACATGACCCATATGTAGGCGACCACTAGGGAAAGGAAACATACTTAATATATATTTTTTCTCTTTTGTAAAATCTTCTGATGGTTCAAAGCTATTATTTTCAGCCCAGTATTCTTGCCATTTTTTTTCTATATTTTTTGAGTTATATTCCACTTTTATTATTCCTATTTTATATTTTTAATATTCATCATGTGTTTTTGAACTTTCTATATATATAAGTCCAATTGAGAAGATATTTGCTATCAATGCACCAATAGATAACGCAACTGCCCACTCTAAATTTTCAGCTACCTCTAAATAGATAAATGCTGGTATAAGATGTAAATCTGCTACTAAAGAGGATGCCAAAAGTTCAGCTGAAAGAAGATTTCTTACACCTATCTTTAAAAATGTAGAAACAAGGTTTAAACTTGCTGCTACAAAGAGTGAAACTGCACTATGTTCATACATAAAACCAGCAATAGATGTTAAACTCATCAATGCAAAAAATACATATACTACTTTACCCCAATCCATCGTTATTCCTTAGAGTTTATTTACTGTTTTTTATTTATTTAATTTGATGGATTATACAAGAACTATCTTTAAAACTTTATACTATTTCATCTGCAATATTTTGTAAACAAAAGATAGAAAGAGAAAAGCACCTATGCTTAAAAGTAAAACTCCTCCATAAAAAATATTATTATTACTCAATAAAATTCCTAATGATGAAACAAGTAATCCTATACTAGAATAAAACCATTGTAAAGAGGCTAACCTTGTATCAACTAACTGATGCAACATAGGAACCACTTGCTCCTCTATGAGAGGGGAGTATATTTGAAACCATACAAGAAAAGGGATGATTTTATAGAGGTTTCCCATGATTAAAAAACTAAAAAAACCGATAAGAGTTATCCACATACTTACTTTTAATAAGAGTTCATTATCACTAAAAAGATAGAAAATAAAAAGGATAAAAGAGAGTATAAAAGATAAAAATCCAACATAGATAGATTTAGCCCAAATATCGTGAACAACTTTTTTTCTTGAGATAAACATATTTTTAAGTTGATATAGATAAAGAATTATCGCTATAATAGTTAAAACATAAGCTATCTCCTCTAAAATTTTATGAGTTAATATACCTGCAAATATCATAATAACAACAGCACTACTCAAAGTTATAAAACTATGGGAAAATTTATTATCACTAATCCGTTTTGAGTAACCAAACATAGGGATAAGGATGATAGATATACCCATAATAAGTAAAATTACAAAACCAACCACTAAGCTATATATGTGCATTGTTAAAAAACTATCTGGATTTATATCTATAAAACCATTAAAGCCTGATGCCATTACTATACCTGTTCCTATCCCTATGAGTAAAAAAAAGTTACTCATCTTCATCGCTTTAGTAATACTTGTTTTTCTTCTCATATTTTTAAGTGTAAGTAAAAACTCAAACGCATAGATACTCATAGCTATAAGAGCAGTTACTCCACCATAAAAGAGATACGTTATATCTATATAAAAACCTACTAACATCAAAGTCAGTGCTAGAAGTAAAAATAGCCATAGATATTTGAATATAGTTTCATTAGAGTGTTTTGTTTCAACAACAATAGGACCTAATTGAGCCATAGCAGAAAAGATAGCTATCATCACAAACCCTATCATATAAAGATGTACCCAGCCTACAATGGTAAAACTATTTAAACTATCTGTTGGGTTAATAAAAAAAAGTGATACCATACTTATAAAATAAAAAAATGCCGAAAGTAAGAAGTATGGTTTCATTAGTTTGATGGATGGAGAGAAGTCGGGGGAGATGTTCATCTTTAAATGCCTTTAAATTGTTTTTTATAATGCTATTTTACTCTCTTTTATTCAAAAAATTACTAATCTTAGTTATAAACAAATTTAACGATACAATACCGAAAGACAATAAAAATTTATATAAAGAGGATAAAATTAATAATATGAAAAAAAGAACAAAAATTTTGGCAACTATCGGACCATCTTCGGATTCATTAGAGGTTATAGAAAAACTTATTCGTGCGGGTGTAAATGTTTTTCGTTTAAACTTTTCTCATGGTTCACATGATTCTCATTTAAAAGTTTTAAATCATATCCGACAAGCTGAAAAAAACAGTGGTTTATTAGTTGGTGTGTTACAAGATATTAGTGGACCAAAGATTCGTGTTGGAAAACTTGAAGAGCCATTTCATCTGAAAAAAGATGATACTATTGAGTTTGTTCAAGATGAAATATTAGGAAAACAGTTAGACAAGAATAGTTATATTAGTTGTATAAATCAACCAACTATTTTAAAACAGTTAAAAAAAGATGAACATATCTACCTTTATGATGGAATGATTAGAACAACTGTTATATCTGTAAATGATGGAAGTGTTAAAGTTCGTGTAGAAAATGATGGTGTTTTATCATCTAAGAAAGGTGTTAATTTTCCAAATACACGATTAGGAATAGATGTTTTAACAACAAAAGATAGAACTGATATGCTTTGGGGTATAGAAAATGGAGTGGATTTTATGGCTATCTCTTTTGTTCAAGATGCTAATGATATGATAGAAGCTAGAAATATTTTAAATGCACATAATAATAAAACTCAGCTTTTTGCAAAGATAGAAAAATTTGATGCTGTTGAAAATATAGATGCTATTTTAGCTGTAAGTGATGGGATTATGGTTGCTCGTGGGGATTTGGGTATAGAAGTTCCTTATCATGAAGTTCCTGCACTTCAAAAGATGCTTATTAGTAAAGCAAATGAGGCATCTAAACCAGTGATTACTGCTACTCAGATGCTTCTTTCTATGACAACAAAAGAGAGTGCAACTCGTGCTGAGATAAGTGATATAGCAAATGCTGTTTTAGATGGAACAGATGCTGTAATGCTTTCAGAAGAGAGTGCCGTAGGTATAAATCCTATTTTAGCTGTGGAGACAATGGTTAAAACTATTCAAGGGGCAGAGAAGATATATCCATTTAATAAGCATAATATTTTTACGATTAGTGATGCAACTGATAGTATAAATTCATCCGCAGTTAAACTATGTGAAGATACAGATGCTTGGGGTATTTTAGCACTAACAGCATCTGGTTCATCTGTTAAAAAATTAGCTCGTTATCGACCTCGTAGAGATATTTATGCAGTAACTCATAGTGATAAAGTAGCTCGATTTTTAACAATATGTTGGGGGGTTGTTCCAGCTTTTATGGTTCAAAAAAACTCTTTAGGTCAGATGATGAGTGAAGTTATGAACCAAGGTTTAGAACGTAATGTTTTGAAACTTGATAAAAGTTATATATTAACAGCGGGTGACCCTGTTGGTGTTGCTGGGAGTACAAATATGATTCGTATCTTACGAGAGAGAGAGATGCTCTTTTTTAAATCTTTATAGTATTTTGAGGAGGAGGGTGCTTACCCTCTTACTCTCTCTAGTCTCTCACTCTCTTGCTCTTTATACAATTCTGCACACCCTTTAGATATTTCACGAATTTTAAGCATATAGTTTTGACGTTCTGTTTGACTAATCGCTTTTCTTGCATCGAGAATATTAAATGTATTTGATGCCATCATACAAAGGTCATAGGCAGGAAGAGGAAGACCAGCTTTTAATGTTCTGAGTGCTTCATCACATTTGTTGTTAAACTCTGTAAAAAGCATCTCTACATCAGCTACTTCAAAGTTGTATTTTGAGAACTCTATTTCACTCTCTTTATGAATATCTCTATAATAAGTTTTTCCATATTTATTTTCATTCCAAACTATATCAAAAATATTATCTACACCTTGAAGATACATAGCTAAACGTTCTGTACCATAAGTTATCTCAACAGCAACAGGATTACACTCTATCCCTCCAACCTGTTGAAAGTATGTAAATTGGGTTACTTCCATACCATTTAACCAAACTTCCCAACCAAGACCCCATGCTCCAAGAGTTGGTGATTCCCAGTTATCTTCCACAAAACGGATATCGTGTTGAGAAACATCAAGACCTAGATACTCTAAAGATTTTAGGTAAAGCTCTTGAATATTATCTGGAGATGGTTTTATAAGTGCTTGAAACTGATAGTAAGAACCAAGTCTATTTGGATTTTCACCATAACGCCCATCAGTTGGACGACGTGATGGAGCTACATAAGCAGTAGCCCATGGAGTTGAGTCTAGTGAACGAAGAAATGTCGCTGGATGGAATGTTCCTGCACCTGCTGGAATATCGTAAGGTTGTACAATATTACACCCCTCTTTCATCCAAAATTCTTGTAATTTGAGTAACATCTCGCTAAAAGTTATCATATCTATCCTCTTTTAAAAAATTGTAAAATTATAACTAGGGGAGGCTTGTTTATTGATAAAGCTTCTTTTTAAGTTTTTTTTCATCATATTATCATATAATTTAATAAAGAGATGAATTTTAAATTAAAGAAAAGGTATTTTATGAGACTATTGTTAATTACATTTCTTATATTACTAGGGCTTATTGGTTGTAGTAATACTAAAGATAGTGTACGCGGAACAGTAATGCTAGGAAATATAGCAAATGCTACTGTTAAAATATATGAAGTTGATTCAAATGGATTAAAAAAACTTCTTTGGAGTGAGTTGAGCAGTGATGCAAAAAACTTAGAAGATATTGGGAAATTTGATTTACATCAATTTGAGTTGAAAGCAAATCAACTGTACCTTTATGAGGTTTCTAGTGGAGAGGATTGGGATTATAATGATGATGGTATAAAAGATGATTCTTTTACTCAAAATCAGGGTACTTTCCGTTCTATTATATATGGAAAAGATGTTACAACATTAGGAGATAAATTTACTGTTACTTATCTGTCTGAACTTCTTTATCAATCTGTTAAAGATAGCATAGGTGCTAATGATTTTAAATCAAAATATGAAGAGGAGAGTAAAAAGTTACTTTCATCAACAGTGCTTTTAGGTTTAAATCAAACAGAGATAGCAGAAAAAATAAATTCATATATTCCTTCTAAAAAGAATGTTAAATTAAATAGCTCAATAGAAACAGAGAGAAAATCTATAATAGACAATATTATGAACGGAAATATAGCTATTGTAGCTCAAAAACAGTTTAAATCCGCATCTCTTTTAGAGAATCGTATTGTAAATGTTGGTTCTATTGTTCCTATTGTTGTAGATATTAATATTTCTTCCTCTTATGGTAGTTTACCTGTTACTTTTATACTTGTAAATGAAGATAATAGTTCAAGAAGAGAACTTGTAGGTTATACTCTTGACAAACTTTCTAAGAGTGTAATGAGATATCAACTAGAGACAATCATTCCAGTAGATGTAAATGCAGGTAAATATAGTATAGAAGTTATTGTTTCAGGAAAAGATGAGAGTAACTCTACACAACAAACAAATCTTTTTAATATTGATGAAAAGGGTAATGTCGATATTAGTGGACTAACATTAGATGATACACAATCAAATACTGATAGTAGTTCTGAAAATATTTTAGCAACAAAAAATTCTATTGAGATGTCCTATTCTGAAGAGGGTGTTCTTATAAATAGTACACTAAAAATTGAAAATAGATTTGCAGATAAAAATATTACTAATATCAAACTTAGTGGTTATCTTGATGTGTCAGATACCAAAATTTATGTTCCTTTAGAAGCTGTATCTTTTCAAAATCTTGATAATGATAGTGGCATTGATAACAGTGTTGTAAAAGCTATTGAATACAATAATGAAATAGATATACCATTAATAGAATCAAATACTATCTTAAATATTTCTACAAATATTTTTATAGATAGAGAGAATTTACTTATTCTTATAGAAAAACTTGGTCGTTCATTATTATTAGATAAAGAGGTAGTAACAAGTTCATATATTGTTTTAGAACTTAAAACTCAAGATGGAGAAGCTATTGATTCATATAAATATCCAGTAACATTTTTTATGAGTGATAATATGCTAGAAGCTCTTACAGATAATTTTGCACAACTTCAATCGGGTGAAATTACAGTTGAAGAGTTATTGAGTTCCCTTGAAAAAGTGAAAGGAGCACCAGCACGTCAATCATCTTCAAATTCAAATTCAAATTCAAATAATAATATTTCATTTAATAAATCTTTTTCTAAATATAAGTATGGAAAAAGAGTAGGTGCTGGAATTTATGCACAAGGAAAAGCATCTTTAGATAATGATGGTATTCATTCATCAACAACTGCTTTAGTTAAACTTAAAGTATTGAAGAAAAAACGTTATGAAATCTTTGATATAGCTTTTAGTGCTGATGTTGAACCAGCTTCATTTGAAGATACTGGTTATGATTTTGTTATAAAGAGTTTAGGTTATAATCTTTATACAAGAGGAAAATCACTCTCGGATATTACTGGTTTACAAACACCGACAATTCCAAATATTAATGCTATTAAAGATGCAGATCTTAGAAAAGCTATGATATTTGCACAAGCTAAAAAAGTATTAAAAAAAGTTGCTAATTCAACAACAATTTTTTATGAAAATTCTAAAGATTTTGGGAAAACTATATCGAGAAAGCAAACAATTATTGCTGGATTTATTCCTGTTGTTGTAGAAGTTGGTGCACAGGCAACAATAGGCTATGAGACAAAGATTCAATTACAAGGAATTACTAAACTTGAAGCTTCGTTTACTCCAAATGCAAGAGTAGGTGCATGGATAGATGGTGGTGTAGGTGCTGGTTTTAATTTTTTTGGTTTAGATATTGATTATAGTGCAGGTGTAGGAGGTAAATTTTATTTAATTAGTGATGATTTTAAAAATAGTGTTATAGCTTCCCTAAATTTAGTTGAAAATGATACGAAAGAGTATGTAAAATATTTAGAGGGTAATCTTCATGAAAATATTACTAATTATTTCTATGGACCACATGGAAAATTTTATCTTTATGGAAAATGGTTTGGACCAAAATATAAAAGTCAATTTTGGAAGCCTTGGAAATGGGGACAACATAAAAGAACTAAAACATTAGCAAGATGGGAAACAACTAGAAGTACAACAACTCTTTTAAATGAAAAACAAAATTTATTTACAATACAGTTAGTACCAGATTTAGGTATTAAATATCCTGATAGTCTCATACCATCTTTACCAGCTAAAAGTAAAAATATATTGTTTGCACATGGTTTAAGTGCTTCCAAAGGAACATGGAACATATATAGTAAATATGCAAAAAAAGCAGGATGGAGTGTATATAGAACAGATGTTGCTAAATTTGGTTCTATCGCAACACGAGCAGAGGAACTTGCTACATATATAAATAGTTTAAACTTAGAGGATAACTCACTTATCGCTGTTGGACATAGTATGGGTGGGTTAGATTTAAGGTATATTGTAAGTTATGCTAATAAAACAGGTGAAGAACCTTTTAGCTCTGCAAGTAAGAAAATAACTAAAATTTATACTATTGCAACTCCACATGGTGGAAATCAGTTTGGTGGGATTGTAAATAGTGATAATTATCCTGCACTTCAAGATTTAGGTTTAGAACATATGGCACAATTTAATAAAGATTATCCATATACAACTTTAAAAACGGAAGATAGAAAGATACCATTGTTAGCTATACGTTCAGTGTGTGATAGTCCATTTGCTTTTGGTTCGGATGGTGTTGTTTCCATTGCAAGACAAGCTCTTGATGGGGCTCCCTATAATTTTGTACCATTTATCAGTAAACATACTGAAGCAGTTTCTGATTTATGTTCTAAAAAAACTTTAGTTGAAACAGATAATACAGAGATTTTAGATGATATTCTTAAAAATGGTACTCTTGGTGATGGTTTTCAAAAAGGTGTGGGTAAAGCTAAAACAGCAGTATTTGTAACATCACATAGAGATATTGTTTTATATAAAGATACAAGTTGTAAAGGTGACACTGTTGGAAAGTTTAACAGTAATTATACTATTGATATTGATTGTTCAGAAAGTGATGAATGTGTAAATAATGAAGCAAGTTCTATAATGCTTTATCCAAATATTAAGAAAAATACTGCTATTCGTGTATATGACCATCCAAAGAAAAAAACAAGTTCACGAAACTATACAACAATATATAGAGGTGTAACGGATTGGGATAAACCAGTATGTATTACAGATTTTCAACATTCAACATCATTAAAAGAGAGTGATTATGGTATAACAACATCATATCATAAATTGGACTTATCGAAAAAATTGAATAGTGAAGTTTCTCATATTAAAATTTGGAATACGAAGGATTAAAGTATGAAAAAAAAAATAACTTCTTTTATAGTTGTTATTTTAGGTTTACTTTTTGCAATATTATGGATAGATAAAAATAATACAACTGCCAAAAAATTACCTATAACTAAAGACACACAAGTGTCTTTAGAATATAACTTTCCATTAAATATAATCTCAACATATCGTTTAAAATTTCAACAATCATCAACTCTTCTTCTTGATAAGAGAGTTCCCCTTACACAGAACTTTTACTTAAATGCACTTTTACATATTAAAGCTATCGAGAAAGAGAAAGGGCTTATATGGGTATTGATGCAATTTTCCCAGTTAGATTTAACTAAATCTTCTCTTAGTGATATTGCAAAAATAGAGTTAAAAAAACTTTATAAAAAACCTTTTTTAGTTCATTTTACAGATGATGGTGAAATTTTAGATATACGATTTGAAGGATTAAGTGAAAATTATATCTCTTTAAAACAGACTATTTATCTTTTAGAGATAATAAACCAATCTTATGCCTACTATGAAACAGTAGAAACAGATACAAATGGGGATTATAAAGCTATCTATACAAAAGATGATAGGAACATTTCTAAAAAGATAGATTTCTATTATCCTGATGCAAACTTACAAAATTTTATTGTTTTAGATAATAGTTTTAAAGCTGTAATATCAAAAAAATCTGTATGGTTACAATCATTAAATGTTTCTCAAAAACTTAAAAACAAAAAAGGTGAATTTGAAAATAACAATCAGATAGCGCTTTTTAAGATAGATACAAATATCGATAAAAGTTTAGAGATCTTTTCATCTAAAAAATCGGTGAAAGAGTTATTATTAAAATTTGATAAGGTGATGAAAACAGAGCTTAATGTTTGGAATGAGATAAAAGATATAGAAGATAAAAAAACTATACAAACTCTTAATCTTAGTATAGAAAAAATAATGAACTTGATTATCAATAAGCCAAAAGATTCAAATAACTTTCTCCTTCTTTCAAAATATCTCAAAGCAAACCCAAAAGATGTTTTTGAATTAGTTGATAGATTTAATGAGTATGATGATTATATTCAGATGCAGATTATTGCTATAATGGAGTTTATATCAACAAAAGAGGCAGAGGAAGCACTTAGTCAATTAGCCATAGATGATGATATTACTCAAGATAATAGAGTGAGAGCTATTGTATCGATAGGTTCTTTAAAAACTCCATCTGCTACAAGTGTTGAAACAATAACATCTATTATAGATGATAATTATAATGAAGAGAGTGCAAATACAGCTTCATTAGCATTAGGGACACTAAGTGATAAGATAGATGATGCTGAAATTTCTCATAAAGTTAAAGATTTATTTGATGATGCTAGCTCTCCTGCACAAAAAAGAGTGATGCTTTACTCTATTCAAAATGCAGGTATTGATAACTTTATAAGTGAAGTAAAAAGTGAACTTAAATCAACTACAAAACGGAATAGAGTTCTTGCACTTAATACTCTTAATATGATGAGTGATAAAAAAGAGTTAGAAGTTATTTTAAAAGAACAGAAAAGTTTAGAAACAGATAAAAGTGTTCTAAAAGTAATTGATAAATTACTTGGCGAGGAGTAACAATGATACAAAAAGTTCTATTAACTATCCCCCTTTATCTTTTTTTAGGGTGTGATATCTCTAATACTGTTGATAAAAAAAAGCAGAGTTCAGAGGTTGATGTGATTGCTAAATCATCCACTGTTAAATCTTCTATACCGATGTTAGCTATCTTAGTAAACTATGATAATGTAGAGATAGCGTCTAGTGAAACTCTTTGGAATAAAAAACTTTTTGGAAAAGAGGAGAGCCAATTAAATCATTATTATAGAGAGGTAAGTAGTAATAGTTTTGAATTTACTCAAGTACAAGAGAGTAGTCAGATAGCTAACAATGGAATAATCTCTATACATCTTAATAAAAATCATCCAAATAAAGATGTTGATAATGCTAGCTTTGAATCAAAAGTTTATCCAGATTTTAAAACCTCTTTAGAGATAGCAGATAAATATATCGATTTTTCAAATTATGATACAGATGCAGATGGATATATCACTCCTCATGAATTAATTATTACATTTATTATGGCAGGGTATGAAGATGCCTATGAGGGAAGACATGTAACAAATGGTATTTGGGGGCATCAGAGCTGTTTATCTTCTAGCGAAGGAGAGCTTATTTTAGATTCGGTTTCTTTACTTTCTTGTAATCATAAAGGTAACTTTGCTGTTTTTGGAGAAAAACATAATAGAAGTAATCCACATGATGCAACTATTGGTATTATAGCTCATGAATTAGGACATTCAACTTTTAATCTACCAGATTTATACAATAGTTACAATCCTAATGAGGGTGGAATAGGTTATTTTGGACTTATGGGTTCTGGTACTTGGGCTACGAAAAAAAGTAGTGAATATGCAGGAAATACTCCATCACATTTTACTGCTTGGAGTAAGGTTTATAATAACTGGATAGAACCTGTTGTTATAAAAAACACTCAATTTACACTATATGCAACATCTTCATTAGAGTATAATATTTTAAAAATACCGATAGACAGTAAAAGTTACTATCTTTTAGAAAATAGAGATAATAGTGGATATGACCGTTCTTTACACTCTTTAGATGGAAATTTTAATGGTGGAATTGCTATTTGGAAAATAGATGAAACAAAACTTACAAAGATTCATATAGATGAAAATAGTGTAAATGTAGATACTCAAAATAAGGGAGTAGATTTAGTTGAGGCAGTAGATGGAGCGATAGATAAGTATGGTGATGGAGGGAATGAGAATGCACTCTATTATGAGACAAACAAAAACTATTTTTCTACACTAGTTACAAATATTTCACAAAGAGGTTCATCGATGACCTTAAATATAAAATAGGGAGTTTTTATGAAAAGTTTATTATTATCTTTAGCTGTATCATCTTATCTTTTTTCTGCTCCAGCATTTCAAAAAATGAGAGAGTTTAAAAATGCTGATGGAGAGCTATTTAAAGCTAAAGCACAAGGAAATCAATATCTAAACTGGATAGAAACAGAAGATGGCGAAATTTTGAAATATAATACACAAACTCAAGATTTTGAGTATGCTAAAATTGAGAATAAAAGTTTAAAAGCATCGGGTGCAAGATATGAAAAAAGTAATTCAAAAAGGTTGAGGTCTTTAGCTAATATACCAAAGCTTAAAAATAGAGAGATTTATGAACTTTGGCAAATAAGAAAGGAAGAGGCTCTTAAAAGAAAGAGAGGGTTTTAAGTGATAGAGTTAGAAAATTATCTAACATCATCACTTTCACTCATCTCTTGAGTGTATTCAACTATTTTATCTCTTCCTGTTGTTTTAGCTACATAAAGAGCTGTATCAGCAAACTTAATACATTTCCAAATAGTATCTCCATCGGTAGGAAATTTAGCCATACCTATACTCATTGTTTTTTGCATAGTTTCACCATTACCTACATCAAATACTAACTCTCCAAACCCTTGATGTATCTTTTTAGCAACTTCTAACGCACCTTCATCAGTTGCATTATGAAGCAAGATAACAAACTCTTCTCCACCATATCTAATACCTAAATCAGACTCTCTAATAGATTCATTTAATAATATACCTATCTGAACAATAACTTGGTCACCAACGTCATGCCCATATGTATCATTTACTTTTTTGAAAAAATCAACATCAAGCATCATCACATGATATGTATCTTCTGTTCTTTTGCTTTGGTTCATTATCTGTTCAATAAACTCTTCTAAAAATCTTCTATTATAGAGTCCTGTCATAGCATCTTTAAGAGATGTGTCACGTAGTTGTTCCATAAGAAGATTACTCTCAATAACAGGTTTTGCAGCTTCAAGGTAGTGTTTGATACTTGCTGTTTGTGATTGAATCTCTAAAATCTCTTCATCTAATCTTGCTGTAATAGATAAAATAAGAGAGTGGTCTTTATTTATTGTAAATGGTAAACAGATATATTTAGCTGTTCCAGCTTCACAACCTTCACAAAGATTATTAAACTCAGATGAGATTACATCTGTTTTTGTTCTATTGGCTCTACATAGATTTATATCGTTATCTACTGAACCTAAACAGATAGAGTTTCTATCTGTATTATGAATAAGAGTTCTTTTGTATGTTACATTATTTAATTCATACAGTGCAAAATGTTTTAGTTTATATTTGGAGAGTAAAATATTTACTATTCTTGAATAAACCAGTTGTTTTGATGAGTCAAGTTCTATTGTTTTTTTAAACTTGTAAATCTCTGAAAGTTCACTAATAATAACTTTAGCTTCAGATAAAGGGTCTTCATGATGCACAAAATCTTGATGAATAAATGTTCCTAAGTCAGTTTTTATATCTATAAAATTCTCTTGTATCTTTTTGAAAAGTGAGTTCATCTGAGTGATTATCTCTTTTGCTTCACCTTGAATATCTGTTTCAAAGCTATGAGTAAAATCACCTCTATATGCTTTTTTAATCCCTTTTTGTAAGTTGGCAAAAAGTGTTGTATAAGGGGTAACATAGTAGTTCATTAAGAGAAGAACAATAATAATAAAAAGTATATTAATCATAGCAATTTTAAAAATTGTAATAGCACCCTCTGTTCTCATATTTGTAATATCAAACTCCATACTAATAGCACCAAGTGTAGCACCTTTTTCAACATTATGACAACTTAAACAGTTTGGGGTATCGAGTTCAGTTGCTTTAAATGGAATAGTTACTCTAAGAATGATTTTATCTGTCTTTTCTGTGATAACTTTAACCATATTACCACTCTCTAAAACTTGTTTATCGATAGCATCTCGAATAGTTTCATTGTTAAAACCTACTCCATATTGGTCTACTACATTTTGAGAACGAGTAAGCCAAAGAGATTTAATCTCATCTTGTTTAGAGATTTTATTTAAAAAATATTCTCGTTTATCCATTATGCCATTAACCATATGCGCTGTTAATCCATCTTTAACAATATCAGCAGTCATTTTTGATTTTTCTACGGCACTATTTACACTATAATCTCTAAAATTTAGAGAGACATTGATAATCGTTGCCATACCAAGGGAGAGTAACATTATAGTTACTATAAGAAGAAGTCTAGATTTTTGTTGCATTGGAACTCACTTTAAAAAATTAGTTACTGATAATATCTAATAACTAATTAATTTAAAGTGAAAAAAAGAGGTCTATTATTTTTTTATTTAACTTTCAATGATTTTTTTTGCTATATCTATCATTAAAAAATTATTAAACTTTGCTATAATTCATAAAAAAGGATATAAAATAATATGATAAAAGAGTTAGCACAAGAGTTATTAAATCTTATTTTTGATTGGGGATATTTAGGTATCTTTATTATGATGGCAATAGAAAGCTCTTTTATACCATTTCCTAGTGAGATAGTTCTTATACCTGCTGGGTATTTGGCATCTCAAGGGGAGATGAGTTTAGTGATGATTTTTATTGCCTCATTGAGTGGTTCACTTGTTGGTGCATTTATAAACTACTATTTAGCAGTTGTTTTAGGATTAAAAATATTACAACGTTATGGAAAATATTTTTTTATATCTGAAACTACATTAAAAAAGATGCAAAATTATTTTCAAAAACATGGGGCTATCTCTACCTTTATAGGAAGACTTATCCCTGGAATCCGTCAGCTTATCTCTGTTCCAGCTGGTCTTTCCCGTATGGATATTAAACTCTTTGCAATATATACTGCTCTTGGTGCAGGGATTTGGAATAGTATACTTATAGCTCTTGGTTATTTTATAGGAGAAAATCAGATGCTTATAGATAGCTATCTCAAACAGATAACTATATCATTATTATTTATATTGCTTTTATTAGTTTCGTGGTATATTTACTTTCAACGAAAAAAGTCTTAAATCATTTTTTCAAATACTCTAAGCTTCTCTTCCCTTACTTTATAATCACTGAGATATTTTTGAACTGTTTTCCAAAAATCTTGTGAGTGATTATGGTGTATGATATGTGTTAATTCATGCACAATAACATATTCAATTAGGGAGGCAGGGAGTTTCATAAGATGATAATTAAACGATATACGATTTGTTGTGCTACAACTTCCCCATCTTTTTTTTGAGTATCTAAAACCTATATGCTGGGGCTCTACACCAATATCTTTAGCCAATTTTTTTGTGATAGGTATTATCTTCTCTATCGCTTTATTTTTATAAAAATCTTCAATAGCATTTTTAAGTGTAACATCTGTATATATTTTTGGTGTAGTAATAGAAAACTTTGAATAGGTAAAATTTATAGTTATCTTTGAAACAGTTTCATCTTTAACTATATTGACATAATAGCTTTTACCCATATAGTAGAGTCTTGAACCTGTATCTATCTTGTTGGTTACTCTCTCTTTATTAAAAAGAGATTGTTTTTTTAGTATCCAAGATGATTTTTTCTCTACCATTTTTTTTATCTCTTCTAATGTTGTTTTAGTATCTGTTTTGATTAACACACCATTTTTATCTATATGAATGTAACTATTTTTAAGTGTTGCTTTTCTTTTTATATCAAACTCTATTATTTGAGTACCATATTTTATACTATTCAAATGTTTTTACCAAAATATCTATAATATCTTTAGAAAATTTTCTCTCAACATTATATTTTTGAAGTAGTATAGTTCATATATTTAAATCCTCTAAGGTATAATTCATCTATTATACAAGGTTTTATCTAATTTTTAGATATTATCTCATCCATGTATAAGTTTCAAAAAAAGGAAAGAAAAGAGATGATAAATGGATAAAATGAACTATATGTTTGAAGAGGGTTTTTTAGGTACTCGTTCGCCATTTTTTATGGATTTTGTGACTATAATAGTGGCGTTATTACCTTTTTTAGTGGCTGGAGCTATCTATTTAGCAACAGCAAAAAAATATAAATTGCATGGATTCGCTCAAATAATTATTTTCTCTTTCTCTGTAATAGTGCTTATCTATTTTGAAACAGGTGTGAGAGTTGGAGGTGGGTTTAAAGCATTTATGGATGGAAGTTCTGTTTCTTATGATTATGCTTTTTTTGTGTTGATATTTCATATAATTATAGCGACTATCACTCTGATACTTTGGTTTATAACACTTATAAGAGTAAAAAAGTTTCTACCAGTTGGAGGACATAAACTCTTAGGAAAAATCACATTTGTAGGTATTACTCTTACTTCCTTAACGGGAATTTGGGTTTATCTCTTGCTATTTATATATTAAAATTAAAAGGAAAAAAATGATAAATTTAGATGAAAAAGCACCCGAGTTTTGTTTAGCAAATCAAGATGATATTGAGATATGTTTACGAGATTTAAAGGGAAAATGGATAGTCTTATATTTTTATCCACGAGATAATACACCAGGATGTACAACAGAAGCTTGTGAATTTACAGAAGCTGCCCCAGATTTTTCAGAACTTGATGCTATCATTATCGGTGTAAGTGCAGATAGTACAAAAAAACATCGTAACTTTATAGAAAAAAAAGATTTAGGTATCACTCTCTTAAGCGATGAAGATACATCTATGATGCAAGAGTATGGTGTTTGGCAACTTAAAAAGAACTATGGTAAAGAGTATATGGGGATAGTACGTACTACTTTTATTATCAATCCTGAGGGGATAGTAAAAGCTGTATTTAACAAGGTTCGAGTGAAAGAGCATGTGGCTAAAGTAAAAGAGGAATTAGAAAATATTCGTAAGTAGCACTATAATAGTGCTACTCAGCTTCTTGAGTTTTTGGAGCTTTCTTCTTACCCTTTTTATGACGAGCTTTTTTTACTTTATCTTTTTTCACTCTCTTAGGTAAAGGTGTATGTTCAAACTCCTCTATCTCTATTTGAGGAATACTATATTTCATCATTATCTCTATAATATCAAGTATTTTTTCATCTTCATAACTTACAAAAGAGATAGATTCTCCCACTTCATCTACATAGCGAAGAGTTTTAAAATAGTTTTCTACATGAAAAGGTAAATCATAGTTTATAATCATCTCTATATTTTGAAGTTCAAGAGAGAAAAAGATTGTTTCAGTTGTGATAAGTAGTTTTTCTTCACCCTCATTAAATGCTATTTTAGCTTTCTCTATCTGCTCTTTTCTATAATTCCCATGAATAGTTGTTGTTAGAATAGCTTTTGTTCTTAAAAATGATGCAAGCTCATCTGCTTTATTTTTGCTTTTTGTAATAACAACTATCTTTTTATTAAGATTTTTTTGAATAAAAAGTTCAAACATCTGATGTTTATCGTGTTGTTCAACAAAATAAACTTCCTGTTTTGTGCGATTACCAACACTTATATAATCATAATATTTTTTCTTTGGTTGTTCAGTTGTATTTTCAATCATTGTATAGA
>Ga0256837_1000071_pt1 | contig 91511 bp, 92 predicted proteins | sample 4562384metaG_FD_185976 | JGI IMG/M metagenome (GOLD analysis project Ga0256837, IMG submission 185976) | Hydrothermal vent microbial communities from Guaymas Basin, Mexico - 4561-384 | ecosystem: Environmental > Aquatic > Marine > Hydrothermal vents | place: Mexico: Guaymas Basin | collected...
CTCTGAGTTTAACCGTTCGATTGAAGAGAATGTAACCATCGGTACGGTAGTTGGAGAGATTAGTGTAGTGGATGGTGGGGATAGTGCGATTAGTGAGTTTAACCTCAGTGACACGACCACCTTTGAGATCAATGGTTCAGGGGTGATTAAAACCAAAGTAGACCTCGACTATGAGACGACTACAGAGTATAACCTCACGGTTACGGCGACTAATGATGAGGGGGTAAGTAACGAGGTGAATCTCACGATTCATATCACTGATATTGCCGATATTGTACCTACCCTATACGATAGCAATCTCAGTGTAGAGGAGAATGCAACGGCAGATACCGTGTTAGGTTCGGTTACTGTTGATAGTATTGGAGATAGCAATATCACAGAGTATACGCTTAGTGGATTGGGTGAAGGAAACTTCTCTATCGATAATGAGGGTAATATCACGGTAAGTGCTGAAGCAACCCTTGATTATGAGCAATACCCTGAGTATAATCTCACCGCAATAGCAAAAAATAGTGCAGGATGGAGTGACGAGGTCAATATTACGATTAGAGTAGAGGATATCTCAGACATCGTCCCAACCCTAGAGGAGTTTAATAGCTCTATCGAAGAGAATGCAACAGTGGGTACCATTGTAGGAGCAGTAACGGTTGTAGATGAAGGGGATAGTGCAATTAGTGAGTTTAACCTCAGTGACACGACCACCTTTGAGGTGAATGGTTCAGGGGTGATTAAAACCAAAGTAGATCTTGATTATGAGACCACTACGGAGTATAACCTCACGGTGACGGCAACCAATGAGGCAGGAGTAAGTGACGAGGTGAATGTTACGATTCATGTCACTGATATCGCAGATGTTATACCCACCTTGGAGAACTTCACCGTATCGATTGAAGAGAATAGTACTATCGGTAGTGTCGTAGGTGTGGTGAGTATTGTAGATACTGGTGATAGTGCCATTACAGCCTTTGATCTCAATGAGAGTAGTCTCTTTGATATCAATGCTTCAGGGACGATTACGACTACCGTAGAGTTTGACTATGAGACAAAAAATCAGTATGACTTGACTGTCACCGCGACCAATGGGGCAGGGGTTAGTAGTGAAGTCAATGTCACGATTACTATTACAGATATTGCGGATATTGTACCTACACTTGATAACTTTACCGATTCGATAGAGGAGAACAGTACGATTGGTAGTATTGTGGGAAGTATCAGTGTCGCAGATCAAGGTGATAGTAATATCACTACCTTTACGCTGAGTGACGAGAGTAATTTTGAGATCAATGCGAGTGGTGTCCTTAAGAGTGTGAGTGAGTTTGATTATGAGACAACCACAGAGTACAATCTCACTGTTACCGCGACCAATGATGCTGGAGAGAGTGAAGAGGCAAATATCACGATCACCATCATGGATATTGCCGATGTAGTTGCCGTATTAGAGGAGTTTAACGACTCTGTAGAGGAGAATGTGACCATTGGAAGCCTAGTAGGATATGTTAGCGTTGCAGATCAGGGAGATAGCAATATCACCGCCTTTACTCTGAGTAGTGATACAGACTTTGAGATCAATGCCTCAGGAGCGATTACAACCAAAGTAGATCTTGATTATGAGACAACGGCAGAGTACACTCTCACTGTGACAGCGACTAATGGGGCAGGGGTGAGTGATGAAGCCAATGTTACGATCCATATACTCAATGTTGTCGATACCGTAGCGACACTCCTTGACACAACACTAACTGTAGATGAGAATGCAACTGCTGATACCCTTGTTGGATCGGTTTTGGTTGATAGTGTAGGGGATAGTAATATCACAGAGTATAACCTCTCAGGTCTAGGGGAGGGGAACTTCTCTATCGATAGTGAAGGAAATATCACGGTGAGTGCAGAGGCAACGCTTGATTATGAGGTATACAAAGAGTATAACCTTACTGCCAAAGCGAAAAATGATTCGGGGTGGAGTGAAGAGGTCAATCTCACCATTAAGCTCAATAATATTGCAGAGACTGCTCCTGTGATTGCAGAGCTCAATAGCTCAGTCGATGAGAATGCCACCATTGGTACACGCGTAGATACAATCCCTGTGATTGATAGTGGAGATACTGCCATTACCTCATTTACACTCAGTGGTACAGGGGCAGATAGCTTTGATGTCTCAGCAGATGGTAATGTGACCATTGCTCAAAAACTAGACTATGAGAGTGTCCATGAGTATAACCTCACAGTCTACGCTACCAATGATTTTGGAGATAGTAATGAAGTCAATGTCACCATCCATGTCAATGATATCTATGATCCACTCCTCACGATTGTAGGAGCGACCTATGATACCAATAGAAGTGCAGAGGAAGCAGATGATACCTTGGTACTCTACTTCAATAAAAGAGTCAATACCCAATCACTTGATGATAGCGGAGAAGAGCTAGGAGCATGTTTTGATCTCAATGGTTCAGGTAGTATTGAAGATGGAAGTAGCTATCTTTATGAGGATAATGAGTCACATCGTATGGTAATTAGTTTGGCAGCAGGTAGCTCCTTTGAGAGTGGTGTAACACAGATTACCGTGACCGCTTCAGACTGTATTGAAGATATTGATGGGATTAGTCCTGATGAGAGTGTGATTGAGTCACCCCTCTATGTTGTAGCGACAGGGTTAGGTGCGACAAGCTACCCAGATGATAGTGCTGATGATAGAGATGATGGTCACTATCATCTTGGACTTGTCAAAGAGACCACCCGCGATGGAGACAATGAACTCGTTAGTGAAGCAGTGATGCTCTTAGAGTGGCAAGATGATGAGAATGCCACTACCCAAGAGCTCAACCAAACCGATGCGATTACATTCTGTGAGAGTATGGATAAAAATGGTACAGGATGGAGACTCCCTACGATTACAGAGCTCCAAAGCATTGTAGACTATGCCGAGACAAGTGAGACGATTGATGATGCGTTTGCTGAGAAGGAAGGGGAGAACTACTGGTCAAGTACCGAAGACAATACCGCTTCAGATGAGGCGTGGTTGATTGACTTTGGTGTAGCCGAGACCTTTACCAAAGAGAAGAGTGATGCCTATCATGTCCGATGTGTTAGAGAAGCCCCATAAGGAGAGAGAGATGAAGAGAATAGTTATACTAATGGCGATGGTGAGTAGCCTGCTACTAGCAGATATCTGGAGAGATCCACAGAGTGGTATCGTAGTCGATACACAGCGATACCTTCAGTGGCAAGATGACTATAGTGATAATGGTGATACAATCACAAAAGATAATTGGGAGAGTGCCATCGCCTATTGTGAAGCATTGACACTAGGAGAGCATGAGGATTGGCGACTCCCCAATGTCAATGAGCTACTGAGCCTTGTTGATTATGATAAATCTGATACGGTTGTCATTGTTGATGGATTTGAGAAGAGTGTAGCCTCAGACTACTGGTCTGCTACAAGTAAAGATGGAAACTATAAGTATAGTGTGGATTTCACTTTTGGAACAGCCAGTACCAAGAGTGATAATGGTGATAGCTATATTCGTTGTGTCCGAGCAGGACGAGAGTAGTTACTCTCTCCAGATGACACGCCCCTCTTGGAGTAGATAGGAGGGGGACATATTGACTGCGTGGTAGATAGTCGTATGATACTTTCTACTGTAGTATTGAAGTAGTAGTCGTTGGAGTGTTGGCTCAGTTGAGGGGACAAACCAGCCATTGTTGCTTAGTACAATCATCTGCTTAGGACTCCCTTGGTAGAGCAACTCACTTGTCGCTTCAAAACAGATCGCATTACGATAGACAACCCCATCGATACGATAGTCTACCACATGGCTACTCGCCTGATAATCCACCGCCCCATCATAAAAAACCTCATTGACCCAATCACTCAAAAAATCTGGAAGAGGATTGCTCTCTCCAAATGGTACAAGTAGGACTTTATTTGCCACCGTGATATGAGAGTGGGAGAAGATATAGGTAGAGTTGCGTGGTACTTTGCCATCCCAATAGAGTCCTCCTGTGACAATGGTAATCTTCTCTGCACGCTCTTGGAGCTTGGTGAGTAGTGTGGGGGTTTGATTGATAAAGCGTGGGAAGACCGACTCAGGAAGGATAATGATACGCTGATGGTTGGCAATGGCTTGATCGATATGATCTAAAAGTATGGCAAACTGTGCAGGCTGTAGGGTGGTATCCCACTTTTGAGAGACGGGTGTCTTGGTGGAGAGGATGGTGATATCTTTTGGTGGTATGCGTGTTGAGAGTATAGTGGGTTGATAGGCGATACCAAGCAGTAGCAGATAGATAGAGCAGTGTCGCCAGTGTGTGAGGGCAACCCCTAGCAGTATCACAGCAAATTGCCACTTTTGTGTCCCCAGATAGCTCTCTTGAAACATCAGCTCGGGCTTAAACCAGTCAAATCCAAAGGGGTGAATATAGCTCAACACGAGAAGCCCCATACTCTTGATTAGTAGTCGTATGAGAGAGTGTATGGGGGGAGAGATAGAGGTGGGAAGCTTGGCTGTCACTCTGTGTGCTACTTGTGCAATGGCTAAAAAGAGTAGACCATACCCTAGTGCTATAAGGAGTATGACCAAGGGGATAGCCCATGGCATATGATAGTGGTTGAAGCTCAATCCAATCCACCAAAACCATAAAATCCCTATAAAAAATCCCGACCAAAACCACACTTTTGGAGTCGATTTCAGAAGAAGAAAAAGGGCTACAATAGCCAAAAATGTCGTCAGAAGAGGGGTGGAGAGACCCCACCATGCCAGATAGATAAAGGCTGAAGCTAAAAGTGCTATCAAAAAGCCTCTTGTTAGTACAAAAGTGTTAAGATACTGTCTAATTTTATTCAAAGGATTCCCTTATGGAAAGTAATGGATTGGCTTCTTTTTTACCCCTTATATTCTTGTTTGCGATTTTTTATTTCTTGATTATCAGACCGCAACAAAAACATCAAAAAGATCACGCTGCAATGCTTGATGCACTCGAAAAAGGTGATAAAATTATCACCGCTGGTGGTCTGGTTGCTACCATCGTAAAAGCTGAAGAGGATTTTATCAAAATCAAGCTAAATGATGACACTGTGGTTAAACTCGATAGAGCATATGTATCCAAAAAGGTTGAACTAGGTAATGAAAACGCTTAATTTTAGAGTCGTTATTTTTGCATTTGCGTTTATCTTTGGTGTCGTCTTCTCTATCCCTTCACTCACACAGAGTGAGAGTGGCAAGAAGATTACCCTTGGACTCGACCTGCAAGGCGGGCTTCATATGTTGCTGGGTATCAAGAGTGAGATTGCGATTGAGTCGCGTATGAAGTCGATTGCTGCGAGTATTAAGTATCTTCTGGATGATGAGGAGATTATCTTTGATGGTCTGCGTATGGTAGAGAGTGAGTCGGTTATCTTTGAGCTACTGGATGCGGATGATGTGCTTAAGACCAAAGAGATCCTCAAAAAAGAGCTACCTGGAACCCTCCTTAGTGAAAAGGGGTTGAACTTCTCCTTGCAGATGACACCTGAAGAGATTGTGCGTACCAAGCAAAATGCCATTCAGCAAGCCGTGGATACTATCCGTAATCGACTCAATGAGTTTGGACTTGCCGAGCCAACTGTAGCCAAACAAGGTACCGATAAGATCCTTGTTGAGGTACCTGGTATCAAGACCCAAGCAGATGAGCAACGCATCCGTGAGTTGATCGCCCGTGCTGCCCATCTTCAGTTGATGGCAGTCGATGAGGATCGTATCGCACGCGTGAGTACGATTAGTGTAGGTGAGGCGAAGAGTTATGGAGATGTAGTACTCCCCGATGTCAATACCAAACAACAGTATCTCCTACGGGCGATTCCTGTACTCGATGGCTCTATGCTCACCGATGCCAAAGTGGGATTTGATGAGAGTAACCAACCCGTGATTAACTTCACCCTCAATGGACAGGGTGCCAAGATATTTGGTGACTTTACAGGCAAGAGTGTTGGTAAACGCATGGCAGTTGTCTTGGATGACAAGGTCTACTCTGCTCCCAATATCAATGAGCGTATTGGTGGTGGGCGTGTACAGATCTCTGGACGCTTTAGTCTAGCGGAGGCACATGACTTGGCGATTGCGTTGCGTTCGGGGGCTCTCTTGGCTCCTGTCTATGTGATGGAGAAACGCTCGGTTGGACCAAGCCTTGGAGCTGATAGTATCAAAGCGAGTTCGATTGCACTGGTACTTGGATTTGTCTTGGTTGTAATCTTTATGGTACTCTATTATGGTATGGCAGGGGTCGTTGCCAATGTTGCCTTGATTGGTAACCTCTTTTTGATCTTAGCGATTATGTCACTCTTTGGTGCGACCTTGACACTCCCTGGTATGGCGGGTATCGTCTTGACCGTGGGGATGGCTGTTGATGCCAATGTGATTATCAATGAGCGGATTCGAGAGTTACTTCATGAGGGGCGTTCGATTGGCAAAGCGATTGAAGATGGCTACGACAACGCCTTTACTGCGATTTGGGATGCCAATGTCACAACACTTATCGCTGCGACGGTACTCTATGCGTATGGTACAGGTGCGATCAAAGGGTTTGCATTGACGATGAGTATCGGTATCTTGGCCTCGATGCTTACTGCGATTATTGGTACCCATGGTATCTATCAGTGGTTGCTCCCTCGTATCGATAAACAGAGACTAGACTTTTGGTTTGGTATCAAGTCCAAAGGGGGTAAGTAATGGAAATCTTTAAATATCAAAAACCATTTTCACTGATGGAAAAGAGTAAGCGTTTTGGAATGCTCTCAATCGCTATTTTGATCCTCTCGATTGGGTTGGTGATTGGTAAGGGCTTCAACTATGGTATCGACTTTGCGGGTGGTACACTCATTCAGATACAGTATCAGCAGAAAGCCCCTATCCAGAAAGTCCGAGAAGCGATCGCTCTAGATAGTGCCTATTCGGGTGCGACAGTAACCTTTTTTGGGGGAGAGGATGAGGTAGTGATTCGTACGAAGACCTCTTCTAAATCCCTAGGTGAAGATATCGGTGACCGTGTACGCACACTGCTTCAAGGTACAGGAGAGTTCAAAGTCCGACGGGTCGATATGGTAGGAGCCAAAGTAGGCTCTGAGCTTCGTGAGCAGGGACTGATGGCGATGGTACTCGCGATTATTGGTATCCTTATCTATGTCTCTTTTAGGTTTGAGTGGCGTTTTGCCGTTGCTGCGGTGATGGCACTTGTCCATGATGTTACCATTGCGATGGGAATGATAGTCCTTGTAGGAGTAGAGGTCAACCTCGATATCCTCGCTGCACTCCTGACGATTTTGGGATACTCTCTGAACGATACCATTATCGTCTTTGACCGTATTCGTGAAGGGATTCGTACGATCAAAAATCCTGATTTGGGACATATCATTGATGAGTCGGTCTCTCGTACCTTATCGCGTACGACCTTGACCTCATTGACGACTTTCTTTGTGGTCTTGACTCTTTACCTTTTTGGTGGTGAGATTATCAATGGGTTTAGCTTCACCCTCCTTGTGGGGATTGTCGTGGGAACCTACTCCTCTATCTTTGTCGCCTCGCCCATCTTGATGTGGCTTGGTTTCTCTGTGAGTGGGTTCAGAGAGAAAGAGGCGGAGAAGCTCAAACGCGAAAAAGAGAAAGAGAAGATGCGTGCGATGTATGAAAATGGTACACTGTAGTTTGGTAAGGGAGTAGCGATGCACTGGGGTAAAGTATTTTATATCTTTTTTACACTGATGAGTCTAACCACCTCCGCAGCGTTTCTCTATGATCATGCGGAGGTAGCCCTCTTTATTGCAGGCTCTGTCAATGTCGTCTCCACCATTATGAAGATAGGGATTCGCAATATTCTCTCTGCGGAGCTTCTTGCAGGTTCACTCGTAGCAGACCTACACCTAATCCCCGCATTTTTTGTATTTCACTTCTACGAAAATATCAATCTTGCGGTTGGTTTTGTCATTGGGGCGGTTATCGCCAATCTCTATACGATTGTTATCTCAATGATAGAGAGTTCCAAAGAGAAGACTGAGTTTTAGTGAGGTCGTGACTGCATTGAGACTTTTTCTACTACCGCTTCTTTTTCTTCTGTTTTCGCCTCTCTTTGGGGCGTTACCTGCACCTATTCAAGCACTACTTAACGATTCCAAACTTCCCTCTGAAGATGTCAGTATCTATATCAAAGCACTCGATAGTGGAGAGGTTGTTGCCTCTCACTATGCGGATAGGATGCGACGACCTGCCTCTGTGGTCAAGGTGATGACTACCTATGCGTCACTTCTCAAGCTAGGATTTGAGTATCGTATCCCAACAGAGTTTTATATTACAGGGAGGATAGAGCGAGGAAGTGTAGATGGAGATCTGGTTATCAAGGGGTATGGGGATCCTACCTTCTCCTCTGAGCATCTTTCGCGTATCGCACGGCAGATTGCTCAGAAGGGCATTAGAGAGATTACGGGGAGTATCCTTATCGACCGCTCCTATTTTGAGGTGGGGGATGCTCAAAGCTCTCACTTTGACAACTACACCTACAGTGCCTACAATGCGATGCCCGATGCGGTGATGTTTAATGAACACACCAGTACAGTCTGTATCACACCGCGTCAGGCATCGGTACACAAAGCGTTAGGTGATCCTGCCTATCGTCTTGTCAATAAGATAGAGTTTGTCAACCGTGCGTGTCGTGGAAAGTATGCGTGGGTCAACTCCGCAGTGGGCAACCGTAATGGGGAATCGGTCTTGACACTCAAAGGGAAACTCTCCAAACGGTGTGGAGAACGCAAAGTGTGTAAGATCGTCACCAAGCCTTATAAGAGCCTCTACTATGCGTTGAAAAAAGCCTTGAGAGAGCAGGGGGTGGTGGTGCGTGGGGGGATGCGACTTCAGCGGGTACCGCGTCGTGCTACACTGCTCTTGAGACACTACTCTGCACCCCTTGAGCAGATCGTCTCCAAGACAGCCAAAAAGAGTAACAACCTCTACGCAAGACACCTCCTCCTTCATCTTGGTGCCAAGATGTATGGGGCTCCTGCGACACTCTCCAAAGGGCGAAAGGCTATCTTGAGACTACTCTCTCAGGTAGGAGTCATAGGGGAGCATCCACCCTATATCGAGAATGGTTCAGGACTCTCTCGGATGGCAACACTCTCAGCTAGACAGTTGAGCCGTCTCTATGAGAGTGCCTACCAACACTTTGGTATGCGTTGGCTTCAGACTCTCTCTATTGCAGGAGTGGATGGGACAATCAAAAAACGCTTTAGAGGTAAACCCGCAGAGGGGAGAGCATGGATGAAGACGGGGACACTCAAACATGTCAAAAATATCGGAGGCTATGTCCAGAGTAGGGGGGGACGCTACTACAGTGTCGTTGTACTAGTCAACACCACTCAAAAACGCTACTATGGTGCCAAGCTCCAAAATGATATCATCAACTACTTAGCGATGCAACAGACACATGGGGTGAGTGTGGCACACGAGCAAACCCCACCCAATTTTCACCAAGAAGAAGCGTTGGATTTATGGTGATGTTACGCTTTTTTTGGTTATAATCAGGCACGCAAACAATACTAAAGGAGTTTTATATGAAGCGTATGATTAAAGGAAGTCTTTTGGCCTGTGTTGCTACAACAGCAATTTATGCAGGAGGAGATATCGGAGAGCCGATTGAGCCACGCGTAGTGATCCCTCAGATTGTAGAGGAGCAACCTGCTACAGATGATCAATACAATGTTGCACTTAAAGTAGGAACCTTGGGTGTAGGTCTTGATGCCTCTAAAGCGATTAATGATCAGTGGGCAGTACGATTTAATATCAATGGATTTAAGTATAGTATGGATGAGGAGATTGATGATGTTGATTATGATGCAGATCTCAACCTCTTAACCGCGGGTATCTTAGTCGACTACTTCCCCTTTGAGAATGACTTTAGAGTGAGTGGTGGACTCTACTACAATGACAACAACTTTGAAGGGACAGCTAAACCAACAGCGACAACCACCGTTGATATCAATGGTGTAGCGTATGGTCTTGCCGATATTGGTGCGTTAAATAGTGATGTAACCTTTAATAAGGCCGCTCCATACCTTGGTATTGGTTGGGGTAATGACAGCCGTGAAAAGGGTTGGGGCTTTACCTTTGACTTGGGTGTAATGTACCATGGTGAGCCTGATGTTGATCTAGATGTAGAGGTCAACCCAGCGGTTGCGGGGACGCCACTTGAAGCAACAATCCAAGCCAATGTGGATAAAGAAGCAGAGCAGTTCCTCGATGAGGTCAAAGACTATAAGTTCTACCCTGTTGCGATGATTGGTGTCAACTACACTTTCTAAGCACCCCCCCTCTCTCTCCTAGGAGAGGGAGAGTTTTTACTTTTTAACACCAACTACGCTATACTTTCATTAAAAATAGGGCTTTTATGAACTTTGAAACCTACCCTTTTGAAAAACTCAATCAACTACTCGAACCACTCACCCCAAACCGTGACTACAGCCCTCTGAGTCTTACCATTGGTGAACCCCAATTTGCCACCCCTGAGTTTATCCTTGACGCATTGAAAACTCATGCTTCACAACTCAATAAATACCCCAAAACCGCAGGAGAGAAGGTACTTAAAGAGGGGATGTTAACCTATCTTCAGAAGCGTTTTGCGTTGAGCTTAGAGGAGAGTGAGATTATCCCTACTTTTGGGACACGCGAAGTCCTCTTTAACTTCCCTCAGTTTCTCTTACATGAGATAGAGAACCCTCTGATGCTCTTCCCCAACCCCTTCTATCAGATCTATGAGGGAGCAGCCAAAGCGAGTCGGGCAGAGGTGGTCTATCTCAATCTCACCCAAGCAGAGGAGTTTCAGCCTCTAGTCGATGAAGCAGTCTTGGCACGAGCCGACTTTGTGATCCTCAACTCTCCCAATAACCCGACCGCTTCGGTGATGAGTCTAGAGCAGTTAAAGGTGTGGGTCAACTTGGCACTCAAGCATGATTTTGTCCTGCTCAATGATGAGTGCTATAGTGATCTCTATCTCGATACTCCTATCCCCTCGTTGCTCAATGCGAGTATCGCAGTGGGGAATGCGTCATTCAAAAATATCCTAGTGATAAACTCCATCTCCAAACGCTCCTCTGCTCCAGGGCTACGATCTGGATTTATCGCAGGAGATAGAGCAATACTCAAAGCCTATATGACCTACCGTACCTATGTAGGGTGTGCTTCACCACTCCCACTACAGCAAGCTGCAGCCGTGGCGTGGGCAGATCAGTCTCATGTCGCGGTGTTTCGAGCCAAGTACCAAAAGAACTTTGAGATCGCCCAAGAGATACTAGGAGTGACACCTCCACAAGCGACCTTCTATATCTGGCTCAAAGTAGCAGATGAGATCGCCTTTACCACCGTACTCTATGAGCAGTACAACCTCAAAGTCATCCCTGGCTCTTTCTTGGGACGAGAGGGAGAAGGAGAGGGATTTGTACGGCTTGCACTCGTACATGAAGCCCCACAAACACGCGAAGCACTAGAACGAATCAAATTAGCATTGGAGAACCAATAGATGAATATGCCTGAGATACATGTAGAAGAGTTAAAAAAAGACCCAGAGTTTCTAGCTAATATCAAACGCTTAGAGCAGGAGTGTATAGCTGAAGAGAGTATCGCTAAGGGGTATCAGCTTCTCGATGCTCAGTTGGTGATTGAAGCCCCTGAAGAGGAGATCAATGATATCTTCACCTTTATTGTCAATACTGCGTTTGATCGTCTTGCTGAGTACCTCACCTCCCACAAGAAGTTTGATGTCACCCATGATATAGAGGAGCGTGCGATCGCTAGAGCGATCTATGAACATGCGATACAACGCTATAGTGAAAATGATACCAAGTCTGCCAAAGAGATGTTCTTGGTACTTCACCACACCTTTGAGCTTGCCGAACTCAAAGATGCGATGATGGTACATGCGTGTGCGGTGATGGCAGGGAAGGCGTTTGAGGAGTTTATCGAGACGATGGTCGATGTGCGTGGTATCGATGCGCAAGACCCCTTGGCATTCTTTATCCAGAGTTTTACCCAGCCTACAGATATCTTACTGACGATGTTTGCCAAGCAGGTAGCGATAGCCAAAGAGGAGCTGAAGGTACTCGAAGCCTCTAGCGATGCCTAGTGGGAGTTGGCTGATGAAAACACACTTTATTGGGATCGGTGGGATAGGACTCTCTGCGTTGGCAAAGTTTCTGCACAATGATGGCGATAAGATCTCAGGCTCAGATATCAAACAGACTGAGATTACCAATGACCTCGCAACCAACTTCGATGCGAAGATTACGATACCTCACCATGAGGACTCCGTAGAGGGGGTCGATCGTGTTATCTACTCTGCGGCGGTACGCCCCAATAACCCTGAGTACCAAAAAGCTAAAGCGTTAGGGATAGAACTCTTCTCGCGTAAAGATGCCTTGCGATTTATCCTCAAAGAGAAAGAGGTCTATGCCGTTGGGGGAGCCCACGGCAAGAGTACCACCTCGGCGATGCTTTCGGCTCTTCTACCACACTCCAATGCCCTCATCGGTGCGATTAGTAAGGCATTTGGCTCCAATGTCCGTAACTACCCCAATGATAAGGTCGTTTTTGAGGCAGATGAGAGTGATGAGAGTTTTCTCAACTCCAACCCCTACCTCGCAATTGTCACCAATGTAGAGCCTGAGCATATGGAGTACTATGCGTATGATGAGACGCGTTTTTATACCGCGTATACCAACTTCCTCGCACTTGCCAAAGTTCGTGTAATCAATGCCGAAGATAGCTTCTTAGCCTCATTGGAGATGCCAAGTATCAAGCTCTACCCCTCAAGGGATATTTACAATATTGCGTTTGTTTTGGTTGATGGGGAGCCTCATACTAGGTTTGAACTGTTGGATTTTGGACTCTTTGAGGTCTTTGGATTTGGGGAACATATCGCACTCGACGCGGCTCTAGCGATACTCTCAGCACGAGAGCTAGGGGAGGAGATAGAGGATATCCGCACCAATCTACTCGCCTACAGAGGGATCAAAAAACGCTTCGATATCATCCAAAACCGTGAAGCGTGTGTGGTGGTAGATGACTATGGACATCACCCCACAGAGATCAAGGTCACGATGGCATCGCTTCAGACCTATAAGGCACTACGAGGACTCACACAGCTCAATGTCATCTGGCAACCCCATAAGTACTCACGCACCATGGACAACCTCCACGCCTTTGTGGAGTGCTTTGAAGGGGTTGATGAGTTGGTAGTCTTACCCATCTGGGCAGCAGGTGAACTAGAGGTGGAGATCGATCTCAAAGGGGCATTTAGTCGCTATACCTTACTGATGGCAGATCATGTAACCAAAGAGGATGGTATCGTCAAAGTGTTCAAAGATGGGCATGTGGTACGAGAGTATAGTGAGGGACTTGTGTGTGCCTTTGGGGCAGGGGATATCACCTATCAGATACGCGGTGAGGGGTAGTCGTGAGGCTACCCGCTAGGGGTAGCGTGGGTGTGGTTAGAGTTTGCTAGCAAGAAAGCTATCGATCTGGGAGACCACGGCATCAAGTGACTGCTCTCCGTCAATGACTTTGAGGATATCTTGCTCTTTGTAGAACCTCTCAATCTCCTCAATCGTCTCTTGGTAGGCACGCATACTATGCTCAAAGACCTCTTCGCTCTCACCTGTCGCAAGGAAACGCTCTTTGGCAGTCGCTTCACTCACTTTGACTTCGATGACAGAGAGTAGCTCAATCTCTTTATGGTTGAAGAGGATATCTCCAAAGCGTTGCATCTGTTTTGCTTTGCGTGGGAAGCCATCGATGAGTACGATATCCGTCGGGGCTTTTTTGATCGCATCCATCACCACATCGAGGATAATAGCCGTGGGGACAAGGTCACCATGAGAGAGGAAATTCTCTTCGATTTTTCCGACCGCACTACCACTTTGGCTCTCTTGTTTGAGTAGAACACCTGTTGAGTAGCTCGTGATCTCTTTGGCATGATTTTTGGCGACCAACGCACCATCAGTGGTTTTCCCTGAACCAGGTGCTCCAATCAGTAGTATAAGTTTCTTTGACATCGTGACTCCTTTGTCTCTTTTTGAGGAGATTATATCAGATTAAGAGTAAATTATAACTACAATAGTATAATTTTGTTTTAATAAAAGTAAAGGATTACTATATGTCTCAAAAGGGTACTATAGAGAGCCTCACGGGCAAAAATAGTCAAAAGAAAAAGAGTAGAATCCCTGCCAAAATGGATTTTTTGCAGAGTGCAACAGGTGCGATCTTGGCACTCTTTATCACCTTTCATCTCCTCTTTGAATCCTCCATTCTGTTGGGTAAAGAGAGTATGTATCACCTCACAAAGTTTTTTGAGGGGGAGTTTCTTATTGAGGGGGGATCCCCCCTCTTTATCGTCTTTTTGGCACTGGGTATCTCGGTGGTGTTTATCCTCCACGCACTCCTTGCGATGCGTAAGTTTCCCTCCTCCTATCGGGAGTATCAGCGGTTTCGTACCCATGCCAAACTGATGGGACACCAAGATACCAATCTCTGGTTTATTCAGATTAGTAGTGGATTTATGCTCTTCTTCTTGGGGTCGATTCACCTCTTTACGATGATGACCCAAGCACAAAACATCGGTCCTTTCGCCTCTTCTGATCGTATCTATAGTGATATGGCGTGGCCGATGTATCTGATGCTTCTGGTCTCGGTGGTACTCCATGCAGGGGTAGGGGTCTACCGTCTGATTGTCAAGTGGGGGTGGTTTGATGGTAGTGATCCTAGAGCTAGCCGACGCAGACACCAAAAGATCATCAAAGGGGCGGTACTCTTCTATCTGCTGATTGGACTCTTCTCTTTGGCAACCTATATCAAGATAGGGTATGAGCATCAAGCAGACTATGGAGAGCGATATCATTTGAAAGGGGAGGTAACCCATGCAGATTAAGTATGCTGATGCACTGATTATTGGGGGTGGTTTGGCGGGGCTTCGCTCTGCGATAGCTACAGGAGCAAAAGGACTCGATACGATTGTACTGAGTCTTGTGCCTGTGAAGCGTTCACACTCTGCTGCTGCTCAAGGGGGGATGCAGGCGAGTCTTGCCAATAGTATCATGGGGGAGGGGGACAATGAAGATGTCCACTTCTCTGATACCGTCAAAGGGAGTGACTGGGGGTGTGACCAAGAGGTCGCACGGATGTTTGTCACCACCGCCCCCAAAGCGATACGCGAACTCGCCGCGTGGGGTGTGCCGTGGAGTCGTGTCCAAAAAGGGGATCGAGAGGTAGTCATCAACACCAAGCAGACCACCATCACCGAGAAAGAGGAGGCACACGGACTCATCAATGCGAGAGATTTTGGGGGAACAAAGAAGTGGCGTACCTGCTACACCGCTGATGCGACAGGACACACCATGCTCTACGCTGTTGCCAATGAGGCGATGCGTCTAGGGGTGAAGATCGAGGATAAAAAAGAGGCAATCTCACTCATTATGCAAGAGGATCAGTGTGTGGGGGCTATCGTGCGTGATCTCAAAGATGGGACACTCTGTGCCTATGTTGCCAAGGGTACGATGATCGCTACAGGGGGCTATGGGCGTATCTACAAGCAGTCGACCAATGCCACTATCTGTAAAGGGACAGGACACGCCATCGCCATCGAGGCGGGAGCCTATATGGGCAATATGGAAGCGGTGCAGTTTCACCCCACGCCTATTGTCCCTTCGGGTATCTTGCTCACAGAGGGGTGTCGTGGAGATGGTGGAGTCTTGCGTGACAAAGATGGCTACCGCTTTATGCCTGACTATGAGCCAGAGAAAAAAGATCTTGCCAGCCGTGATGTGGTGAGCCGTAGGATGTTAGAGCATATCAAGAAGGGCAAAGGGGTTCCCTCACCGTATGGGGATCACCTCTGGCTTGATATCTCTATCTTGGGGCGTGAGCATGTAGAGAAGAACCTGCGTGATGTGCGTGATATCAGTATGACCTTCAATGGTATCGACCCCGCTGACCCTGCGGAGAAGGGGTGGATGCCTGTCCTCCCGATGCAACACTACTCTATGGGTGGTATACGCGTCACCCCTGAGGGGCATAGTGTCAATATCAAAGGACTCTTCTCGTGTGGTGAGGCAGCGTGTTGGGATCTTCATGGTTTTAACCGCCTTGGGGGCAACTCTGTGAGTGAGACGGTCGTCTCTGGGATGATTATCGGGAACTACTTCGCAGACTACTGTAACACCACCGAGATCACCATCTCCACCGCTGCGGTACATCAGGAGCTTGACAAACAGCAACGCTACCTAGAGAGCCTCTTGGAGCTAGAGGGTGAGGAGAATATCTACAATATCAAAGATGAGATGCGTCGGATTATGCAAGAGAAGGTAGGGATCTTCCGCAACGGTAAGGATCTCGAAGATGCCGTTAGTGAGCTAAAGGCACTCCTTCAGAAAACCAAGCAGATTCGTATCACCAAAAAAGAGAGCCATCTCAACCAAGAGCTAGAGGAGGCATACAAAGTCCCTATGATGCTCAAGGTGGCTCTGTGTGTCGCCAAAGGGGCAAGAGATCGTACTGAGAGTAGGGGGGCACACTACCGTGAGGATTATCTCAAGCGAGATGATGCCAACTGGCTCAACCGTACCCTCAGCTACTGGGCAGCGGCGGATGACCTAGAACCGACACTGAAGTATGAACCACTCGATATCATGAAGATGGAGATGCCTCCTGCCTTTAGAGGGTATGGTAAGAAGGGGAACACCATCGAAAACCCTCTGAGTCAAGTAAGACAAGAGGAGGTTGATAGCATTGTAGCTAGCCATCAAGGCGATCGCTTCACCCTTCAAGAGAAGCTAATGCCTTTCAAGTTACAACCAGAGTATAAGCGTCAAAATGAGAGAATAGGAGAGGATAATAATGGGTAGAGAGATTACAATAAAGGTACTCAAGTACAACCCCACCGATAGCCAATCAACACCAACCTTTGTCGAGTACACACTCGAAGAGACACCAGGGATGACCCTCTATATCGCCTTGACCAAAATCAAGTCGAGTATTGACCATGATCTCACTTCTGATTTTGTCTGTAGAGCAGGGATCTGTGGTGCGTGTGGAATGCTTGTCAATGGGAAGCCTCAGCTGGCGTGTCGTACACTTACAAGTGACTTTGAGGGGGGGAAGATAGAGTTACTTCCTCTTCCGACCTTTAAGCTGATCAAAGATCTCTCTGTCGATACAGGGGCGTGGATGGAGAAGATGAGTCTGCGTGTCCATAGCTGGATAGAGAAGCACGAAGAGACCGACCTTGCCAAGCTAGAGAAGCGGGTAGAGCCTGCCGTAGCCGATGAGGTCTTTGAGCTTGATCGCTGTATCGAGTGTGGTATCTGTGTGGCGAGCTGTTCGACGGCGATTATGCGGGAGGATTTTGTGGGGGCAGTGGGACTCAACCGTGTCGCACGCTTCTCGATCGATCCGCATGATACCCGTACCGATGAGGACTTCTATGAGCTGATAGGGGATGATGATGGGATCTTTGGGTGTATGAGCCTGATGGCGTGTGAAGACCACTGCCCCAAAAACCTCTCCCTTCAGAGCAAAATCGCTTATATGCGACGCAAATTGGTTATGAGCTAGATGAGAGCTATAGTGACTAGCCTCCTGCTCTTGGTCGGGCTAGGGAGTGTAGAGGCGATGGCTGAGGATGTCAATGGCGTGGCAGTCGTAGATGTCCAACAACGCTATATCCCTGATGTCTCTATCGCGACAACCCCAACACTCCAACAGCGTATTGACCTTGGGTTTGCCAACACCTCAGGCAATACTGAGACACTCAATTTCAATGGTAAGTACCAACTCATTAACCATACGCAAGGGTATCATGGAGAGATGCTTCATATCGGAGTAGAGGGGGGGCTACTCGTCACCAAAGATGGGGGTAGCACCACCAATGAGGAGTACACCACGACCTTCAAGCTCGAACAGGAGTTTGCCAATGCGTGGAGCCTCTATTTTCGGTTGGATTGGCTACGAAACCGCTTCAAAAACTTCAATCATAAGATTATGATAGGCAAGGGAGTGGGCAAAGAGATTTTGAGTGGCTCCTATGGTACGCTCAAGCTCAAGTTGGGGGGAGCCTACAATATCCAGCACTATCACAACACCCAAGCGAGTGACTATTTTGGTTCATTTACGCAGTACCTATCCTATCAGCGAGTCTTTCAAAATCAGAGTAACTTCTATATCAAGGTAGGGGCTTCTGAGAGTTTTGAGGAGCTAAAGGATTATGAGATTATTGGTGTGTTGGGGGTTACCTTTCAACTGGGTGAAGGGTTTCATCTCGTAGTAGAAGAGGAGATGGACTATGATGCCTTGCCTGCTGTAGGGTTTGAGACGCATGATAGCAAGACGATTGTCCGATTAGGATATCGATTTTAGTCTGCCCTCTATCTAGGGCAATAAAGGAGCGTGACGCGTGTCAGATAAACAATCAAGCCAAAAGAGTATGATTCAAAAGTTAGACCTTGATGGCTATATCAAGAGGTTTGAGCTATTTTTAGCTCGTCCCAAAGCAGTGGCGATGATGGGAGATATCAACCAACACTACCGCTATATCCAAGCCCTCTCCAGTGTGACCTTCCCGCTCCCCTCTCCTGTGCCTACGCTTGATCGAGAGCTCAATCTCATCGCCAAGCAGGGGGTACTCTCGCTTGAGGAGATCTTTGCGTTTGTAACGATTTGCTCCTACCTCAATCAGCTCAAAGCCTCCAAGCTCCCTGAGCCACTAGGTGGGTGGATTGGGGGGATTGAGATCCCTGAGGAGGTGATGGCGATCCTCGACCTCTTCACCCAAGAGGGGGAGATCAATCCCCAAAAAGACCCCGAACTCCTACAGCTTGATCACGCACTCAAACAGAACAAAAAAGAGACCAAAGAGAAGCTCTACCGTCTGGCACACTCCTCCACACTGAGAGATTATCTCGTTGATACACAGGTACACTACAATGGTGGAGAGGAGAGTCTATTGGTGCGTGGGGGGTTCAATAGCGTGATCAAGGCCACGGTGATTGCTCGTAGTTCAGGAGGCTTCTTCTATATCGTCCCTCAGAGTATCTCCCACCTCAAGAGCAGAGCCTCTGAGCTTCAAAGTACCAAAGAGGCACTGATCTACCGCTACTGCAAAGAGATCTCTGCGGTCTTTTTGAAGTGGGAGCGGTTTTTACGCTTTGTCAACCAAGCGTTTGATCGCTTTGATCACTACCAAGCACGGGTGAGTTTCGCACGGGCGTATGAGTATGAGTTTGTCCTCCCTAGCAAGCGTAAAGGGGTGAAACTCACCGCCTTTGCCCACCCTGCCATAGAGAACCCTATCCCCGTGACGATCACTATGTCCAAGCCCGTGATGCTCATTACAGGGGTCAACGCAGGTGGGAAGACAATGCTACTCAAATCGATGCTCTCAGCGGTCTATATGAGTAAGTATCTCCTCCCCTTTCGGTGTGATGTCACCCAGACAGAGGTGGGACACTTTAAGCAGATTGAGGCAGTCATCGATGATCCCCAATCGGTCAAGAATGATATCTCCACCTTTGCAGGACGGATGCAGGAGTTTGCTAAACTCTTTGGCAAAGAGCATGCGATCGTAGGGGTTGATGAGATTGAGCTAGGGACAGATAGTGATGAGGCTGCGAGTCTCTTTCGGGTGATGCTTGATGCCCTCCAAGAGCGTGGGATCTGGTTTATCGTGACGACCCACCACAAACGCCTTGCGTCGCTAATGGCGAGTGATACGCGTGTCGAACTCATCGCGGCACTCTATGATGAGGAGCGTCGTCTCCCCACCTATACCTTCCTCCAAGGGAGTATCGGAAAGAGTTACGCCTTTGAGACGGCTCAACGCTACGGGGTGCCTATAGGGATTGTCAATCGAGCCAAGAGCGTCTACGGAGAGGACAAAGAGAACCTCAATGAACTGATCGAACGCTCTACCGCACTAGAACGGGAGATGCGAGAGAAGATCGGACGCGTAGAGGAGGAGCTTCACGCGATCGAAAAGCAAAAGCAGAAGCTTATCGATGAGGAGGTAGAACTCAAAGAGCGTCACCGTAAAGCGATCGCCACCCTCGAAAATCGCTATAATGCAGCGACCAAAAAAGCACGCGAAGCCCTCAAGGTCAAAGAGTCTACCGAGGGGAGAAGACTGCTCAATGTCGCCCACAAACACAAGGCGTTTGAACCCAAACCACTCGATACCCCTAACGCCGTCCCTCTCAAAGTGGGGGATAAGGTGAAGTACCGCTCTCACAAAGGGGAACTCGTTGGTCTGAGAGGTAAAGATGCCACGATCCTTGTTGATGGACTCAAGATGCGTGTCCCCCTCTCCTCGCTCAAACATCGTGGAGAGGTCGCCCAACCTAAGCTCAAACCCAAACCCCGCACCCCCAAAGCCAATGTCAATGTCGAAAAATCAGGGGCTTCAGTCTCTGTCAAGCTCTTGGGGATGTATGCGGATGAGGCGATCGATACGGTCGATAAGTTCCTCTCCGATGCCTTGGTCAATAACCTCAATGAAGTACAGATCATACATGGCACAGGAGGGGGTGTTCTCTCCAAACTCATAGGGGAGTACCTCAAACGCCACCCCAAAATCCAAAAGTTCTACCGTATGAAAGGGAACTTAGGGATTACGATAGTGGAGTTGTAATCTATTACAACAGGAGGCTAGATTAGTTTAGAAGTTTTTTATAACCTAATATAAGCTCTCAATGTAAGGGGGTCATTTTAAATATAGGATTATGCAAGAAGCCTAATCTTTTTAAGATTCTCACTTTATTGTCTAGTTAAGACTAATCTAACTCTATAACTCCACACTGTATAATATTAGGTTAATTAACCAATTTAGGAGATCTCCCATGGATATCGCAGATGTAAAAAGAGAGTTGAGTAGTGATGAGAAGGTACTTGAGAGTGCGTTTAAGCTAGAGACATTGTATAAAAAGTATAAGGTCTTACTCTGGGGTGTTGCGGTGGCGGTGGTGCTGTTTTTTGTGGGGAGAAGTGCACTCGATGCCCTACAGCAAGCGAAACTTGCAGAGGCAAATGAAGCCTTTTTGACACTTCAAGAGAAGCCTGACAATGCGGAGGCGTTGGCGACACTAGAGGCGAAAAACCCCGCACTCTTTGAACTCTTCTCCTATGCACAAGCGGTGAAATCGGAGGATGTGAAGCAACTAAGAGTACTTCAAAAGAGTCAAAACTTTGTGATATCAGATCTCAGTAGCTACAGTGCCAATACCCTAGAGCGAAAACCCGCTACGAGTCAACTCTATAAAGAGATGGCACTACTCAATGAGGCGTATCTTGCACTCAAAGTGGGTAATACACAAGAGGCACAGCGTAAGCTTGAGGGGATTGGTCAACGCTCCGTAGCCAAAAATATCGCCACACTCCTTCAACACGCGACACTCAAGGTCAAGTAGATGAAACGCAGTCTGTTAGCAACCCTTGGCGTGAGTGCATGGCTCCTGTTGGGGTGTAGTGGTAAGCAGTATTTTGAAGCACCCAAGAGCTATGATCCACCTGCAGTGGCGACTACGACCTATCAGAGTACAATTGTCGATCTCAGTCGTGATGGGGCGACACTTAGAGATGGACGCTATATCGGCAAGCAGGGGGTGAGTCGACAGCACTTAGGGGAGGGGTATCGCTATCTGAGTGAAAACTCCGCCTATCTCCTCGCAGGTAATGATGCGGGTATCTTGAAGATCATCGATAAGAGTCTAGGGGAGAGTGTGCGAAGTGTGGCACTCCATACCCCTATCGTCTCTGCGACAATCCACAAAAATACCATCGCCTATATCCTCAATAACAACGCCTTTGGACTCTACCATATCAAGAGCAATAAGAAGATTATGGAGAACCGTGCTAAGCGTACCTTTGCGATCAATACCCGTGCGGCAAGTCCGATGTTTATCGATAACCTTGTAGCGATACCGACACTCGATGGGAAGCTCATCGTGTTGGATTCGCACAATACCGATAACGCTAAGGTGATCTATCTAAGTAGTGAGAAGGTCTTCAACAATGTCGTCCACCTCTCTCGTATGCATAACCGCCTTATCGCAGCGACAGCCAAAAAGGTGATTACGCTTGGGGGAGCAGAGCAGAAGGAGTATAGTGCCAATATCTCTGAAGTGACAGTCGCGGGTGGCTTTGTCTACCTCTTCACGATTGAAGGTGAGATAATTAAGCTCGATAGAGAGCTAAGAGAACTCAAGAGCAAACGCTTCAAGCATGCCCACTTCTCTGCGGCGACGGCATTTGATGGAAAGATCTATGCACTCGATCAGACAGGACAGCTTATCGTCCTCTCTGATGATCTCACTACCCATAAGGTCTATGATCTTGGTACGATCAGCTCCCCTGTCTTGATAGTCTCTAAGCACCTCTACAAAGATGGCAAAGTGATCAATCTAGCTAGCTTGGGACTATGAGTGAACTCCTAGAGGGATTTGGGGTCTATCTGCGTGTCGTCAAGGCACTCGATAGCCTCAGTGTCTCCTCCTATCTAGGGGATCTCAAACAGCTCGAATCCCAAAGCTCCAAATCCCTCAACCAACTCTCTACAGAGGAGATTGTGAAGTTCTTGGCTACCTTTGCCAATAAGCGTACCCTCAACCGTAAACTCTCCTCAATCAATGCGTTTTTTGCGTTTTGTCATAGTGAGCATATTGCCCATGAAGCGATTGCGATTCCGATGGCAAAAGTCCCCAAGGATCTACCTAAGTATCTCTCCTATGAGGAGATAGCCCGTGGGTTGGAGCAGATCGATCGTAGTAGTCGTATCGGGTTGCGTGACTATGCGTTGATCCTCTTTTTGTATGCGAGTGGGTGCCGTATCTCAGAGGCACTCAGTGTCCAACGGGCAGATATCTCAGGGGAGTGGCTCAAGATACGGTTTGCCAAGGGGCAGAAGGAGCGGATGGTACCTTTGGCTCCTGTGGCACTAGAGGCACTTCTGGCGTATCTGGCTAAGGAGTCTATGGCAAACAGCTACCTCTGGCTCAACTACAAAGGGGGGGTACTGAGTCGTATCTCTGCCTATAAGATTGTCAAGAAGTATCTTGGGGTCTCTCCCCATGTCCTGCGACACTCGTTTGCCTCCTCGCTCATCATCGGTGGGGCAGACTTGCGTGTGGTGCAGGAGCTACTAGGGCATAGCTCCCTAGAGACGACACAGATCTATACCCATATACAGAAGCGTCATCTATCCGATACGATGCACGCCTATCACCCCTTGGCATAAAAGGAGTTTGTAACAATGAAAGCGATGGTAGAGTACCTCCATACGAGAGGGTTGATTTTTAAGTCATTTCGGGAGATTACCCCCAAGGAGCTAGGCTCTCGCAAACAGGTCACACTCTATCTCGGGGTGGATCTGAAGGGCTACTATGCGTTGGTGATGGAGATCTCCAAAAAGAGCCGTATCCTCCGCAAAGAGGCAGATGAGCTGATGCGACTCCATACTACACTAGAGCAGTATATCCAGAGTCGTATCACCAAGCAGTATCTACGCGTCAACGCACCACTCTGCTCACATGCCAAAACGAAGCTAGAGGAGGCGGGGTGGAGAGTCTGGCATAAAGTCCCAAAGGAGTAGCGTGTGTTGTTAGCAGATATCGGTAATACCCACTCTCATATCTATGATGGGGTGCGTGTGGAGCATCTCACCCATGAGGAGGCGATCGCCAAGTATCGCCACCACCCCCTCTACTACATCTCCGTCAACCAATCACTTCACACCCAACTCAAGGCGATAGCGTGTTGGGAGGATCTCTCTGATAGGATAGTCTTGTCAGGGGCGTATCCCACTATGGGGGTCGATAGAAAAGCCCTCTGTCTGAGTCGTGCGTGTGGGGTCTTTGTTGATGCAGGATCGGCTATCACGGTGGATGTGGTAGAGGAGGGTGTCTATCAGGGGGGCTATATCTTAGCAGGGCTTACCGCGACGCTTGAGAGCTATCGAGCGATCTCTCCCGCACTCGATACCTCACTCAACAGAACAATCTCACTCACCCAACTCCCTACCACAACTAAAGATGGGATAAGCTATGGTATAATCGCGTCGATAAAAGCACTCATCGAGTGCCATAGAGCAGATAAACCCCTCTATTTTACAGGTGGAGATGGTCACTTCCTCAGTACCTTTTTCACGGGTTCACACTATGATGAATCCTTGGTATTTGAGGGGATGCGTAAGGTAATAAAGGAACAAAAGAGATGTTAACTGTAGCACTTCCAAAGGGTAGAATAGCAGAGCAGACACTAGAGATTTTTGCAGAGATTTTTGGTGGAGAGTTTAAGTTTGAGGGTAGAGAACTTATTTTGGAGATGGGTGAGTTTAGGTTTTTGAATGTCCGAAACCAAGATGTTCCCACCTATGTAGAGCATGGAGCTGCGGATATTGGTGTGGTAGGACTCGATGTCATTACCGAAAAGGAGCTAGATATTATCCAGCTCCTCGATATGCAACTAGGTCGTTGTAAAGTCGCCATTGGGATCAAAAATGAAGATGAGCTAGATTGGTCACGCCCCAATATCAAAGTCGCTACCAAGATGGTCAATATCACCAAAAACTACTTTGCCAAGAAAGCCGTAGGGGTTGAGGTAGTCAAGCTCTATGGCTCTATCGAGCTAGCACCACTCGTAGGGTTGGCAGATGCGATTGTCGATATCGTCGAGACGGGAAGTACCATGCGAGAGAATGGACTCAAGGTAGCCGAGGATATTATGGACTCCTCTGCCCATCTCATCGCCAACAAAAACAGCTTCTATGCCAAAAAAGGGGAGATACTCTCTCTCTATGAGCAGATCAAGCAGGTAGTCCAGAGCCGTGGCTAGTACAACGGCATCACTCGATCTCTACGCCAAAGTAGAGGATCTTCTCGGTGTCAAGGAGTCCGCACCCAAACTCTATGCACACTATCTCCTCACCCTTCAATCCTTCGCCCCCACAAGCCTTCTTGATGTAGGGTGTGGCTCGGGGGAGTTTCTCCAGCAGATGCACCAAGCCCTTGCGATACCCCACCTCAAAGGAGTCGATCTGAGTCCGATTATGGTAGCGCGTACCCGTGCATTAGGGATAGAGGCAGAGGTCTCTGATCTGTGTAGCCTGAGTGGATCGTATGGGGCGATTAGTGCGGTCTTTGATATGCTCAACTACCTGAACCCCCACGCCCTCACAGAGTTTTTGGTGTGTGTCGCTTCACTCCTAGAGGAGGGAGGAGTGTTTGTCTGTGATATCAATACCCTCTATGGATTTGAGAGTGTGGCAGTAGGGGCGTTTATTGTTGATGATGGAGATCGTTTTTTGACGATTGATAGTGACTTTGAAGTGGGTGAGTACAGTGCGGAGTTTACCCTCTTTGAGGCGGAGGGGAGTGGCTTTGTGAAGTCTCAAGAGACGATCAAGCAGTACTACCACAGTGTTGAGGAGATTGTACGCCTATCGGGGCTTACCTTGCTAAGTTGTGATGCGGTCAACCTCTATGGCTTAGAGGAGTCCGATAAGCACTTTTTGGTGTTGCAAAAGTAGGCTACTTGGCAATCAGTGTCACCCCTGTATGCCCATCGAGTAGCAGATCAATGGTGATCTCTCCTGTGGCATTCTCCTCTACACAGTAGTAGTAGTTTCCGTGGGGTGCGATAGCTCCTAGCGTAGTGGCGATAGCGGGTGGTGGGGTGTAGTTGAAGAAGTTGATAGACCCCATCTTATAGGTGCTGTTTTGGTAGGTGCTGTAGGTGAAGTCCCCTGTGTTGTAGCTCTTTGCGGGTGTGGGACTCTGATGGTCTGAGAGGAGGACTGCTACCCCCCACTCATGGAGCAGGGTATCAAACGATTTATCCTCTCCATTGGCAGATTGGTGTACCGCCTCGATAATCGCCTGCTCATCACTGTAGCCATTGTGCATGATATCGTGAAGGAGTTTAACCCCTCCGTAGTTGCGGATGAGATAGGCACCAAAGGCGTTGACTTGGGCATACCCCTCTAGGGTGTTGTTCCACGCTGTGAGTGTCTGGGTGTTGTGGGTATTGAAGAGTGGAAATCGTCCATTGGTGTTGCCATGCTCTCCCGCACTCCCATTAGTCGATTCGACCCCCCGACCCCCCATACACCCCATCTTGTTTGCGATGAGATCTTCTGTGGTGACAGAGAGCATCTCTTGGATCCATAGATCCATCTCCGCCTCTTGGAGGATATGTTTTTGGTAGAAGTTGATCATATGTTGAAACTCATGTGCCAAGGCTCTAAGCGTCTCTTTGGGCCAGAAGCTATAGATACTCCACGGCTCCGTCGTATTGGCAAACATCACCGCATCGATATAGAACATAATCTTCTCATTGGAGCCTGCGATAGAGGATTGGTGGAAGTTGTCTTTGGACCAGAAGAACCCTACTACACGCCCCTCTCCATTGTGCGGTACCCCATCATTGTTGATATCGGTTAGAAGAATCGTAATCTCATCGGTCGCATCGATCAGGTTGCTATATTTGGCAGAGGCATCCGCTCCCCACTCCTCACCATAGATATTGGTCACCCAGTCGTAGATATCATTATCCTCCCCCACTTGTAAGAAGGTATCGACAGCACTATCAATCATATGTTGGGTGACACACTTCTCTTTGGCACACCCTCCACCACTATCAAAGCTATCATCAGAGACCCAGATACTAAGTTGTTTGGTGCCTAGTCGTGTCGAGACACCACTCACGATTTTGCGTACCGTTGCCAGAGTCGTCTTCGTGGCATTGGCATCCAAAAAGAAGCGATGCTGATCCCCTGTATCTGCGACTTTGTGGTGTGGGGTAGGGGAGGTCTGTTTGGTCTGTTTGATCAGTGGATAGTGAGTCGTGGTTATTGTTTGGTCTGGGGGGAGTACCATCGCGTAGTGTGGTTTGGTATTCGTCGTCTGCCCAAGTATGGGGGTGGTGGCATCCTCCTCGTAGTTGCTCAGTAGGAGGTAGAGGCTTTTGGGGGTGTTGGGGAGTGAGAGTTTGAGATGGAGTTCCGTGGGTGTCCCAAGACTCTGTATGTGGTAGTCTGAGGAGATGACGATAGAGGTCTCTGGTGTGGTGGGTGTCGTAGTAGACTCCCCTCCGCCACCTCCACAACCATAGAGTAGGATGATAGAGAGTGTGATAAGTAGTCTATAAAATTCTTTTTTTAGCATGATAGTTCCCCCTTCTTGTACTATTATAGCCAACCATTATTACTTCAATAGGTAATAGAGTGCTAGAGAGGTGAAGGGGGATAAAGTATCTGAGTAGAGAGGGGGAGAGGTGTGGGGTCTACCACTCCAAGAGGAGCGGTAGGGGGTCGATCTATCTTACATTTTCAAATGGAGATTCTACAACATTCTTTCTATCAACAATATATGGGATAAGGGCTGTTTGTCTCGCTCTTTTGATCGCTACAGTCACAAGCTCTTGGTGTTTTTTACAGTTTCCTGTCAATCTTCTTGGCATGATTTTAAAACGCTCACTAAGTGAGAATTTGAGTTGTGCCAAATCTTTGTAATCGATGAAGTCTACTTTTGCTTCACAGTACTTACAATATCTCTTTTTAAATTTTCTTCTTTCTGCCATGGTGTTCTCCTAAAACGGTATTTCATCTTCGTTGATGTCAATTTCTGGGATGTGTGACGCTTGTTGCTGTTGCCGTTGTGGCTGAGGAGCAGGTGGTTGGTTATAAGCAGGAGCAGGTTGCGCGTAGGTATCCCCTGTGGTAGGCTGATTGTATCCGCCACCATTTGCTTGTGCTTCATCACGGCTACCGAGCATCTGTAGGTTCTCTACTGTGACGGAGTGCTTGCTTCTTTTTGTACCATCCTGTGCTGTCCACTGATCGAGCTTCAGTCGTCCATCTACTAAAACTTTACTCCCCTTACGCAAATATTGATTGGCAATCTCAGCAGTCCGACCAAAGAAGGTAAGGTCAACAAAAAGCACTTCCTCTTTCTGCTCACCTGTTTGAGATTTGAATTTACGAGAGGTTGCGATGGCAGTATTACCAATAGCACTTCCGCCCTGTGTGTATCGTATCTCGATATCTCTGGTAAGGTTTCCTGCTAAAATTATTTTATTGTACATAAGGTTCTCCTAAAAGTTTAACTATGCTTCTACACTCTCTGTTACAGCTTCAACTTCAACTTCAGTTTTAGCTTCTGCTTCAGGTTCACTGTTTTTGTTTGCTGCTGCAACCAATTTATCAAATTGAGCTATCTCTCTTGTATTGCTATATTTTACAGTTAAGAATTTGATTACATCTTCGTTGATTTTAAGATTTCTCTCAAGCTCGTTGATGACACTTCCTTCCGCTTTAAAGAAAAGGATTGTATAGTATCCTCTCTCATTTTTTTGTACAGGATAGGCGAGTTTTCTCATACCCATGTCATCTGTAGCAAGAAGCTCTGCACCCTCTTTAGCAAGTACTGCTGTTACTTTTGCAACTTGTGCTGCTGTCTCTTCGTCTGTAAGTGTAGGTTTAACTACAAACAGTGTTTCATAACAATTCATGTTGTTCCTTTTGGTTTAATAGCCCATGGTATGCATAGTCGTGCAACTATGTCCAAAAATGAGCAAGAATTTTGGAAGCAGTAGTTTATCTTAAGATGGCTTGTGGGTAGCTGAGATGTCGCTATCCCAAGAGAAAGAGAGCAATCTCATCACTCACAAAGAAGTTTGGGTTGTAGTAGTGGGTGCTATCTTGGGTGAGTTTCTGCTCATGGCAGAGGAGTGTGGCACGCTCCTGCATCGCCTGAGTGAGAAGTGATTTGGCAACCCCGATACTACTGCGTAGCCCCAAAAATATCCTCTCGGTGAGAAGCTCTTGAGGGGTGAGAGGCTCTTGGGTTATGGTGAGGGGGTCGTGGATAAACGCTTCGATACGCTCTTGGGGGTAGTAGCGTGTATCGTGCTTAAATCCCACCGCTCCCGCTCCCGCTCCAATATAGTCCTTGAGTTGCCAGTAGCCTTGGTTGTGTCGACTCTGGTAGGAGCCAAAGTTGGAGATCTCATAGTGGCTAAATCCCCGCTGTTTGATAGCCTCAGCAACAAAAAAGGCGATACGATCACTCTCCTGTCTCACCTCGGGAGTCTGGCTAAAGGGGGTACCCTGCTCAATCGTCAACTCATACGCAGAGAGGTGGTCGATAGGAAGGCTAAACGCCTCATCGATATCGGAGCGTAGCAGTGCTTGGGTGTCGCCTTGGTAGTTATAGATCAGATCGAGTGAGAGATGCTCGAAGCCTACCTGCTTCGCCTCCTCTATGGCTCTGCGTGCTTGAGCGGGGGAGTGTGCGCGTCCGAGTGCTTTGAGTTTGTCTGCGTTGAAGCTCTGCACCCCAAAGCTCACACGGTTAACCCCTAGGTGGTAGATCCCCTCTAGCCAAGTGCGTGTGGCGGAGTTGGGGTTGGCTTCGATGGTGATCTCTGCATTAGCTTGGAGATAGGGGGCGAGGAGGGAGAAGATCGGAGCATAGAGCTGGGGTGTGATGGTCGAGGGGGTACCCCCCCCAATAAAGAGACTCTCAATCGTCTGAGGTGCTACGGCAAAACGCTCAAGCTCATAGGTGAGTTGGCGGTGGAGTGCATCCATATAGGCACGACGGGTATCGAACTTATCGACATAGGAGTTGAAGCTACAGTAGTGGCATTTGGAGTCGCAGTAGGGAATATGGATATAGAGTAGCAAATATGCTCGCTTTCAAAAGGTTATAACTGAGTTTTGGGTAAAATAATACCCAAAATAATTTAACCCTCTACCCAGAGGTGAGCGAAATGAGTAAGATATGGAGAGTAAAAAGTGTTATCGCCCTAATGTTGCTGCTGTGATACTCTCGTCTCGATATCCTGATGCGTGTGAGTTCTTTATCGCACATCGTAGTGATATTAAGAATGCATGGCAGTTTCCCCAAGGGGGCATCGACAAGGGAGAGACACCCCATGAGGCACTCTATCGGGAGTTGCAAGAGGAGATTGGTTGTAACGATATAGATATTTTAGGAGAGTTTCCTGAGTGGATAGCCTATGACTTCCCACCCAACTCAAAAGGGAAGATCTACCCTTTTGATGGACAGATCCAGAAGTACTTTTTGGTACGACTCAGAGAGGGGGCAGAGATTGACCTTCAACAGCATGATATTCCAGAGTTTGAGGAGTATGAGTTTGTCCCGTATGATGCACTATTTAAACGGGTGACATACTTCAAACGCAGTGTCTATCGCAAAGTGATTGATTATTTTATGGAAGAGGGGTTAATTTAATGTTAGTAGTACATAAGTACGGTGGTACCAGTGTCGGTAATCTCGATCGTATCGAAAATGTAGCAAACCGTGTCGCCAAAGCAAAAAAGGCGGGGAGTGATGTCGTGGTGGTGGTCTCTGCAATGAGTGGAGAGACCAATAAGCTAGTAGGCTACGCCGAACACTTCACCTCGACCCCTGCCAAAAAAGAGATGGATATGTTGCTCAGCTCAGGAGAGCGTGTCACCGCGGCACTCCTCTCTATCGCATTGCAGTCCCAAGGGGTCGATGCGGTCGCGATGAGTGGACGACAAGCGGGTATCGTTACGGACAATCGTCACACCTATGCACGGATTGAGTCGATTGACCCCACCGCGATGCAGGAGGCGATCAACGCAGGCAAAGTCGTCATTGTAGCGGGCTTCCAAGGGATCAACAAAGACGGCTCGGTAACGACGCTTGGACGCGGGGGATCTGACCTCTCTGCGGTTGCACTTGCGGGTGCGTTGCAGGCAGACCAGTGTGAGATCTACTCCGATGTCGATGGGATCTATACGACCGATCCACGCATCGAACCCAATGCCAAAAAGCTCGATACGATCTCCTATGATGAGATGCTAGAGCTCTCGTCACTCGGGGCGAAGGTACTACAGAACCGTTCGGTAGAGCTGGCAAAAAAGCTCAATGTCAAACTATACGCTAAGAGTAGCTTTAGCGATAATGAAGGAACACTGATTATAAAGGAGAGTAATAGCATGGAAGAGGTATTAGTAAGTGGCGTAGTGCTAGATAGAAACCAAGCAAGAGTGACCCTTAGAGGGGTCTCTGATAGACCAGGTATTGCGGCGGAGATCTTTACGAAGCTCGCCGATGCCAATATCAATGTCGATATGATTATCCAAAATGTAGGAACAGATGGAGCGACCAATCTAGGCTTCACTGTACCACAGAGTGAGCATCTCAATGCCCGTAAGATTATGGAGGGGTTTGACCATGATATCGAGGGTATGGATTTTGATGAGCATGTCTGTAAGGTCTCGGTTGTGGGTGTTGGGATGAAGTCACACTCAGGGGTGGCAGCGACAGCCTTTACGACTTTGGCAAAGAGCAATATCAATATCGAGATGATCTCGACTTCAGAGATCAAGGTCTCTATGGTGATCAATGATAAGTATGGTGAACTCGCAATCCGTGCCTTGCACGAGGCGTATGGGTTAGATCAGTAGCCCAATGCAACAACTTTTAAAATGGACACTTGAGACGATACGAGAGGATGAGTCTTGCTTCTCATGGATGGAGGAGTATCGCTACGAGTGGGCACCTCTTGTCAAGGGGGCAGTCTCTCAAGTGTTAGAGGGCAAAACGGTACTGATTGTCACAGATGAGTCGCGTAAGTGGTTTGGGAAGTATATCCTCAACACCATTAACGACCTCTCCAAAAATCGACCACTTCTCCCCTTTTATCAGCTCTCAGAACTCTTCCCCAATCTCCAAAAACTCCACCATACCCAAGAGATAGAACTCCTAGAGGATATGCTTGATATCTCCTACCCCAATGGCTACTATATCTGGTATATTGGACGCGGAGACCACCCCTATACCAAGCTTGCCTATCGTAATGATGATAGCTTTTTGTGGATTATGGATGAGGAGGTGCAAAACAGCTTCCCCCTGCGAAGTCACGATACCCTTATCGATATCAAGCTACTTCAGCTCTACCGACTCTTTGACAATACCCTCTCCGTAGCACTCTTTGGGGATTTAGACCTCGAATTATGACACTCTCACTCATTAGCCAAGTGATTATTACGCAGGATATCCCTGCGACAGTGAAGCGACTGGAGTCACTGGCGACGCGGGAGCAGTTTGTCAAGATCCTCAAGGAGGAGAGCTTCTTGGTCGAGGATGTGAAACTCGCTATTGAGAAAGCCTATCTTGCCAGCCAAGAGCAGACCATCCTCCTACTCGGTGCCAAACTCTTCTCTGAGGTGGTACAAAATCGCCTACTCAAAGTGATCGAAGAGCCACCCAAAAACAAACGCTTTATCCTCCTTACCCCCTCCAAAGCGACTATTTTACCTACGATTCGGTCACGGTTGCCTATCACAGTAGTGGATGATATGGTGGCAGATGAGGTGTTGGGATTAGAGCTAAGTACCCTCTCACTTGAGACACTCTACGCCTTTGTCCAGACCCATAAGCGTACCGATAGTACGATGATGAAACGGATAGTAGAGCAGATTGTTAAGTCGGCACTCTATAGTCAGAAGTACCACCTCTCAGCTCAAACCCTCCAGCTCTGTAGTGATAGCTTTGAGGCACTCGACCGAGGCTCTCCCCCACAGTTTGTCCTCACGGCTCTCCTACTCAAACTACTTACACAACAGAAACGATAAGGTATACCTATGGATCTCTATCAACTTAGTGGTATCTCAGATGCCCACGCGACCCTCAAAGCCCTTGGAGTAGAGTCGGGTGGGGTGGCTATTATGGCAAAAAAGATGCGACACTATTACATCGCTATCAAAGAGCTCAAAACCCCCGCAGTGATTATCCTCAAGCAAGATGCCCTGAGTATCGGTGCAGAGTTGGCGGTACCTAGTGGGGTGATTCTCTCCCAGAAGCCCACCTATGATTGTCTACTGATTGCCAACCAAAAGCAGATGGAGATTCTCGCCCAAAAGGAGCTCTCACAACCCTTTGGACTCAAAGCTGTTGCCGTGGAGCTTAAGCGGTTGCTTAGGAGTGAAACTTACCCCATTCAGATTATGGGGGTGATCAATGCCAATGAGGATAGCTTTTTTGAGGGGAGTCGCTTTGAGGCAGATGGTGCGATGGAGAGGATAGAGCAGATGATAGCCCAAGGGGCGACCCTCATCGATATCGGGGCGGTCTCTTCGCGTCCCAATGCCCCTCTGGTGACTCCGATAGAGGAGCTATCGCGTATCCAACCCCTCTGTGATGCCATCGCCTCATCTCGACTCTATGAACAAGCTACTTTCTCAATCGATAGTTACACTCCTGAGGTGGTTGCTTATGCGTTGGAGTCTGGCTTTAGCCTGATCAATGATATCACAGGAGCCAGTGATGAGAGGCTCATCGCCTTGGCGGTGAAGCATGGTGCCAAGCTCTGTATCATGCATATGCAAGGCACCCCCCAGACGATGCAACACAATCCACACTATGAGGATGTGATGGTTGAGGTGAGTAATTTCTTTGCGGAGCGTATCGCCAAGTGTGAAGCGATGGGACTAAGGCGAGAGGATATTATCCTGGATGTGGGGATAGGGTTTGGTAAGAGCCTTGCCCATAACCTCACCCTCATCAAACATATGAGACACTTTACCCACTTTGGGTGTGAACTCTTGGTCGGAGCAAGCCGTAAATCGATGATAGATAGGATCATTCCCACCCCCGTAGCGGAGCGACTCGCAGGCACCTTGGCGATCCATCTCAAAGCGGTAGAGCAGGGGGCAACTATCGTACGGTGTCACGATGTAGCAGAGCATCAGCAGGCGTTGGCTGTGGCTGAGGCGTTGAAGTAGAAAGAGAGTAGAACACTATGACAAACCAATCGTACCAATCCAAAATCCAAACCCTTAACGCGTGGGCAAAAGCTTACTATGTCGAAGATAATCCTATCGCTACAGATGAGGAGTATGATAGGCTCTACCATGAGGTCGTAGCATATGAAGAGGCTCACCCTGATGAGGTAGTAGAGGAGTCCCCTACGCAGAGAGTTGGGGGTGTGGTGCGTGAGGAGTTTACCAAAGCTACACATCTCAAACGGATGTGGAGTATGGAGGATGTCTTTAGCCCTATAGAGGTACAAGAGTGGCTCGATAGAGTAGCAAAAAATATCGGGCGATGTGGCTACTTCTGTGAGCCTAAGTTTGATGGGGCGAGTATGAACCTACTCTATGAGGGGGGTAGACTCATCCGAGCGATCACTAGAGGGGATGGTGTCGTAGGGGAAGAGGTGACGGAAAATGTCCGTACTATTCGCTCTGTCCCACTCACCATCGCCTACCAAGAGCCTATCGAGATACGCGGAGAGGTGGTCATCCGCAAAGAGGACTTTGAGATCATCAACCGTGAGCGGGTAGTCAAGGGGGACTCCCCCTTCGCCAATCCACGCAACGCCGCAGCGGGGAGCTTGAGACAGCTAGACTCTAGTGTGACTGCCAAAAGACGGCTCGTCTTCTACCCTTGGGGGATAGGTGAAAACCAGTTGACTCATCCCACGCTATCTGAGAGAATGGAGTTTATCTATCGTTTGGGGTTTCTTCCGCCACCGTATGCCAAAGCGTGTAATAGCCTAGAGGAGATCGAGGCGTTCTATCAGTTGCTTATAGCCCAAAGAGATGCCATACCGATGGTGATGGATGGGATGGTCATCAAGGTGGATGATACCACCCTCCAAGAGGAGCTAGGCTATACCGTTAAGTACCCCAAGTGGATGTGTGCCTATAAGTTCCCCGCCACGGAGAAGGTCACCACTGTCCATGCCATCACCCTTCAAGTGGGACGCACAGGTGTCATCACCCCTGTAGCGGAGGTAGAACCCATCGAGATAGAGGGGGCAGTTATCACTAGAGCCACGCTACACAACTTCGATGAGATAGAACGAAAAGGGCTGATGATAGGTGACAGTGTCATCCTTATCCGTTCAGGGGATGTTATCCCCAAGATCACCAAAGTCCTCACCGATAGACGCGATGGCACAGAGGTCGCCATCTCTCGCCCCACCACCTGCCCCACTTGCCACTCTGAGCTACTCGACGAGGGGACACTTATCAAGTGCCAAAACCTAGACTGCCCCGATAGAGTCGTCAACTCCATTATCCACTTTGCCAAAAAGGGGTGCATGAATATCGATGGACTAGGGGCTAAAATAGTCGAGATATTGGTGAGAGAAGAGAAGATAAGCGATATTTTAGGGTTGTACCATCTGAGATATGAAGACCTAGAGGGATTAGAGGGATTCAAAGCCAAACGCATCAATAAACTACTCGATGCCATCGCTGACACCAAAGGTATCCCTCTCCCTAAGCTTATCTCTGCGATGGGGATAGAGCATATCGGAGAGGTGGCAGGTAAATCCTTGGCACTAAAGTTTGGGCTAGGTATCGTCGATGCCACACTCAAACAAGTCGTAGCGATAGACGGCATAGGTGAGGAGATGGCAAACTCCCTACTGGAGTTTATGCGTGTCAATCATGACTTTGTCTTGAAATTGTTTGAGGTAATCAACCCTACCGTAGAGGAGAGAGTAGAAGTGCAAGAGAACCCCTTCAAAGATAAGACCGTAGTCCTTACAGGTACGATGAGTGTGAGCCGTGGTGTGGTCAAAGAGATGCTTGAGACGCTAGGCGCCAAAGTGAGTGGCTCTGTGAGCAAAAAGACCGACTATCTCATCTACGGTAGCGATGCAGGGAGCAAACTCACCAAGGCGGAGGGGTTGGGTGTGGTGACACTGAGTGAGGCGGAGATGCGAGGGATGGTGTAGAGGCATTGTAATTTATTGAGAATAATGTTATCATAACGCAAAAATAATAAATTGTGTTATAGGACTCTTTGTGAAAAAAAATACTCTATTCAAAGTGCCATTTCACTTTTCACATATTAGATATGCTATTGATAAAAACTATGAGTATCTTTTGAAATATAGAGAGGTAGACTCTAAGGGTAGATATCTCTTTTGGGATGAGTTTAAATATAGAGTATCGCAAGAGGATGATGCACAAATCGCTTGGTGGGAAACAAAGTGGAATAGCGTCTCAAAGATGAAGTCTATCGATTACCTAGATAAGGAGAAAACCCCTTTTTCCTTCTGTATGCCTGATCCACTCCATGCCAAACTACATAAAATCTCTACCCTCTCCTCACAAGGTATCGTTCCGCATAACTCCATTAAAAGAAACTACTTAATCTCTTCGTTGTTGATGGAAGAGGCGATTAGTCGTTCGCAATTAGAAGGAGCATCTACTACTTTGAGTATGTCTCTATCAGTAAGCTACTAAAGTATGCTCCCACTCAATATGGTAAATCTTTTTTGTATCGTGAAAATGATGATAATGATTTAACCTATTTTATTTTTTATCAAGTCGATATTATTATTAGAGTGATTGATAAACTCTTGAAGTATCTACAGGTATAAGCGAGGTTTTAAAGCGTAGTTAAGTGTATGGTTTTGAATTTTAAGGATCTACTACGATGGGTAGTGGAGTAAAAAATAGTTAATAGTATAAAGGAGATAGAATGAGATTAGACAAGTACCTTGTAGAAGAGGGTTATTTTGAGAGTCGGACGCGGTCGCATGAGGCGATTACGGCGGGGCGTGTGCAGGTCAATGGAAAGCGAGCCAAAGCGTCGATGAAGATCGATGAGAATACACAAGTCGAAGTGGAAGATGCGAAGTTTTATGTAAGTCGTGCGGGGCGTAAGCTAGAGGGGTTTTTGGATGCCTATCCGCTCAGTTTTGAGGGGAAGCGGGCATTGGATATCGGCTCTAGTACGGGGGGATTTGCTCAGATGGTCTTGGAGCGAGGGGTGGCATCACTGGTCTGTGTCGATGTGGGGCGTGATCAGCTTCATATCTCGTTGCGTCCTGAGAGACGACTTAGCCTCTATGAGGAGCAAGATATCCGTGACTTTAGCAGTGAGGAGCCGTTTGAGCTGATTACTTGTGATGTTTCGTTTATCTCGATGATGCAGATCACCGAGTCGATTGATCGATTGATAGCAGTGGGGGGGGATATGGTGATCCTCTACAAGCCACAGTTTGAGGTGGGCAAAGATGTCAAGCGAGACTCCAAGGGGGTGGTACAAGACCTCGATGCGATCGCTAGACGCAAAGAGGCGTTTGAGGCGGAGGCTCAGAGACTCGGATGGGTAGAGCAGACCCAAGCACGCTCTACGGTGACAGGCAAAGAGGGCAACCAAGAGTACCTCTACCACTTTACCAAATCCTAAGGGGCTCCCGTGCGTTATACCAATACCATACGGGCTATTGCGATAGGCTCATTTGATGGGGTACATATCGCCCATCAACGCCTTATTGCTCAGGTCGATGCGGTGGTGATTATCGAGCGAAATAGTGGGGAGTTGACCGCAGGGTATCGCCGTGCCAACCATGTCACCAAACCGTGCTACTTCTACCACCTTGATCGGGTGAAGGGGGTGACACCTCAGGCGTTTGTCTCACGCTTGATGGTAGATTTCCCTCAGCTTGAGCGGATTGTGGTGGGGTATGACTTTGCGTTTGGTCGAGCCAAGTCAGCCGATGTGCGAGAGCTTGATAGGATCTTTGAGGGGGAGGTAGTCGTCATTGAGGAGGTGCGGGTAGAGGGGATCTCCGTACACTCTCGTACGATCAAAGAGGCACTACGCACAGGAGCGATAGCCAAAGCCAACCAACTACTCGGCAGAGCCTACGCTATTGATGGAGCGGTGATTACTGGGCAGGGGATTGGGGCGAAGTCACTACTCCCTACGCTCAATCTCTCTCCCTCAGGCTATCTGCTACCCCTCTCAGGAGTCTATGCCACCCGCACGAAGGTTGCAGGGGTCTGGTATGACTCGGTGAGCTTCTTGGGGCATCGGGTCACGACAGATGGGACATATGCTGTGGAGAGTCATATCTTGGGGGTGGAGTTGGGAGTCGTTTTAGGGCAGGTGGTGATTGCCTTTGTCGCCTACTTACGAGCTAATCAGAAGTTTGAGAGCCTCGAAGCCCTCAAAACACAGATCGTGACCGATTGTGCTACGGCAACGCTTAGGCTACAGGAGAGAAGTACGCCACACCAATGAGTGTGATGACCAAGATGAGCCAAAAGGTAGGGATAAGTCGATACTTGAGCTGTACGGTGTGAAGCTCCATAAAGTAGTCGATGACCAGTTGCCCCTTGAGGAAGGTGGTGAAGAGTAGCACCACGACAAAGAGGCTATTGATCGCGTGAAAGTAGCCTAGTAGGAAGGCAAAGAGGGTCAAGGCTACGAGTGTAATCCATATCCATTCTAATCGTTTTTTCATCATAGCTCCTAGCGAATAATATAGATAAGTGGGAAGAGGACAATCCAGAGAAGATCGACCATATGCCAGTAGGAGGCACCTGTCTCTAGCCCACTACACGCTGTGGCAGTGTAGGCTTGGCTCTTGGTTCTCTGATAGAGGTTGAAGAGGATAACGGAGCCTAGCAGTACATGCATAAAGTGAAACACCGTCAAGAAGAGATAGAACATAAAAAAGGTGTTGGTACTGAGGCTAATCCCCATGCCAAAGATGGCACTAAACTCAGTGAGCTTAAGTACCAAGAAGACCCCTCCAAACCCCAAGGCTCCAAGAAGCCAACGCGACGCACGCAAACTCGCTTGGGCGTGTGTGGAGGCTTGGCTCTGCTTGATACTCTGTACCGCTTTGACCACAAAGAAGCTACTGGTGATGAGGATGAGGGTATTGACAAAGCCAATGGTCTGGTTGATGACCAGTTGAGAGGCGTTGAAGAGGGCTACATCAAGTCGCCGTGAGAAGGCATACCCCAAAAAGAGCAACGCAAAAGTAATCAACTCCACATAGATGATAATCCAAATCGCAAAATCCCCTGGAGGGTGTCCTATCTTCTTGCTAGGCATGGGAGTGCTTTGGGAAGTGAAGTAGGATCAGTTTCTCAAGGACAGCTAACAGCTCCTCCTCATCACTCAGGGATGCGACGATAGAGTGCATACACGCCTCATAGGGATCGAAGCCTTTGACGATGAGCTTACCTGCATAGATAAGTAGGCGTGTAGAGACTGCCTCTTGGATATCAGTATCATCAAGCTGTCGTATCTCCCCTGCAATAGCGATGAGCTTGGTGGCAATCTCTAAGTCTACGCCACTCTCTTTGATCAAAATCTCTTGCTCAATAGGGGCTTTGGGGTAGTCGAAGCTTAGCGCGATAAAGCGTTGTTTGGTACTTGGCTTCATCCCTTTGAGGATATTTTGGTAGCCAGGGTTGTAGGAGACAACGAGCATAAAGTCAGGATGTGCCTCGATCACCTCCCCAGTTCTATCGATAGGGAGGACACGGCGATAGTCTGCGAGTGAGTGGAGGACGACGGTGGTATCCTTGCGTGCTTCGATAATCTCATCAAGGTAGCAGATACCGCCGTGGCGTACTGCTTTGGTGAGGGGACCATCTTGCCAGTAGGTACCGTTTTCGTCGATGAGGTGTCGTCCGACCAAGTCCGCAGCACTGAGGTCATCGTGACAGACCACGGTATAGACGGGGCGGTTGAGTCGTTCTCCCATATGTTCGATAAAGCGAGTCTTTCCACACCCTGTAGGTCCTTTGATCAAGATAGGGAGGTTCATCGAGGCGGAGGCTTCAAAAAGCTCTACCTCATTGCCTTGTGCTAAGTAGTAGTGTTGTGACATGGTTTCTCCTTGTTATTTGGTGAGATTGATATAGACTTCAGGGATCACTTTGGGGAGCTTCTGCCCATCGCGTACCACCGCAAATCCCTCACGCCCAAAGAGGTAGCTGAGGTACTCTTTGGCTTCGAGGTCAACGGTGATACAGAAGGGGGTGATACCCTTTTTGCGTACCTCTTCAATCGCTTTTTTGGTATCTTCAATCCCGTAGCGACCATCGTAGCGATCCTCATCATTTGGCTTACCATCACTGATAATGAGGAGGAGTTTGGTGCTATTGGATTGTCGCTCTAGTATCTTGGCTGATTCGCGTATGGCAGCCCCTAGACGGGTGTAGTAGTAGGGTTGCATCGCATCGATACGCCCACGGATAAGCTCACCATAGGTATCTTTAAAGTTCTTGATGATATTGAAGTAGACTTTTTTGTTTTGGAGTGAGGAGAAGGAGTAGATGGCAAAGGAGTCATTGAGTCGTTCCAAGGCTTCACTAAAGACCATCAACCCATCTTTGATCACATCAATGATACGCACCTCTTGGGTAATCCCCCCCTCAGTGGAGAGTGAGACATCTGCGAGTATAAGCGTAGCAATATCGCGTGTCTTCTTCTCAAAGGAGGTGTAGAAGTTTTGGTGGTGCATCGATTTATTCTCATGCCCTTTGTAGTCGATCCATGTGTCGATATTGAGGCTGTCACCATAGGGAAGACGGTCATTTTTGACCCGATCGAGTACAAGTATATCTAAGGCACTCTGCATACTTCGTACCATCTTTTTAAGACGCGAAGGAAGCTCAATGGGGATGACATTGAGGGTGACTTGGGGTTTGATACGGACATAGTTGATGAGGTAGTCGTTTTTGCGGTAGTCCCATTCATCGATGAGGTGTCCTTTGCCAAGGGGGTAGATCTCTCGCTCATCGGGGAGAAGATCGAGATCCATCTTGATACGAGAGGAGAGGTTGGCTTGTTTTTTTCCGATGGTGATCTCATCGAGATCTTCGGCGTGGTAGAGGGCATTCTCATCGAAGCTATCATCCTCCATCCGATCGACATTGACCTGTTCAAAGATACTCATTAGAGATTCAGGTAAGAAGACCAAGAACCCACTGGTATCCTTGGTGTCATCGAGTTGATTGGAGTGTTTTTTCATCTCTAGGGTATCACTCTGTTTCTCTTGAGGGGGGGGAGCGAGTGGCTCTTCCTCCTCATCATGGAGACGCTGATTGCCTGAGGCGATAGGGGGGTAGATCCAGAGTGGGTTGGGGTAGTCATTGATGAGGGCTTCATCGCTTTGGAGATCCAAAGTACTCATAAATGACAACTGTGTAAAGTGTGTTGCAAGATAGTCTGAAGCGTAGTGATAGAATGTCTCAAATCCACTATAGCGTCTCAGTAGGTAGTTGGTTGCTTGTTGGTTGGACTCGATGAGGGTGTCACTGGTAACATCAACACGCGTAAGCATCGCAATAAGCCAGTAGTAGAGCATCTCGTTATCCTCTTTGCGAGGGAAGTAGGCGAGTGATGCAGGGAGATAGAGGGCTTTGTCATCTTGCCAAGTGAGAAAAAACTCTTTACCCATAAAAGAGATCTTTTGTAGCAAGGTGCGTGAGGTAGTTTGGACAATGCGTTTGTCCGTGATAGTAAGCTCTTTGCCTTTTTCACCACCTAAAAGGTGATGAAAGAGTGTGAGTGAGGGAGAGATGTCGGTGAAGTGAACCCGTGCCTCTTCGTGGAACTTGTTGACTTTTCGGCTAAGGAAATTATCCCAAACCCGTCCGATACTCTCCTCAAACTCTAACCAATACTTAAGCATTGTCTTCTTTGATAAAGAAACTAGCAAAGTAAGTCAAAAGACCTGTAAAGACCAGTAGTCCAAATCCAGCTCTTACCATGTAAATCCCAGCAATAGAGTCTTGAGACTCCATAAAGCCTACCAAATCAGTTCCTACTCTCTGATCAAGAATCTGAGAGATTCCCGCAGCACTGAGTGCCAAAGTGAGTCCTAGCATACCGATATTGAGCATCCAGAAAGCACTAAGCTCTACTTTTTGAGCTTTTTTGCTGTTACCGTGTGGACGACCTCTAAGGATAGGCATAGCATACGAAGTGATCGTAAAGATGATCATGATATACGCCCCATAGAATGAGAGGTGACCATGTGCCGCGGTAAGTTGTGTACCATGCGTAAACATATTGACAGGAGCGAGTGTATGAATAAAGCCCCATACCCCAGCACCTAAGAATGCCATAACTGCAGTACCTTTTGCCCAAGTGAGTGCCATCTCATTATCATGAGTGATCTTACGCTCTCGTGTCATAGTGAAAGCAAAAAGAATCATCAAGAAGAATGGCAACGGCTCAACAGCAGAAGAGATAGACCCAATCCATAACCAGTACTCAGGAGCACCCATATAGAAGAAGTGGTGACCTGTACCAAGGATACCAGATACCATTGTCATCGCAATGATGAGGTAGAGCCACTTATCGATATGCTCTCTATCAACACCTGTTACTTTGATAAGTACAAATGCCAAGATCGCACCCATGATAAGCTCCCAAGTCGCTTCAACCCATAAGTGAACGGTGAACCACCAGAAGAACTTATCCATGATAAGGTTATCAGGAACATAGAATGCAACCAAGAAGAAGACAGCAAGACCCAATAGACCTGTGATAAGTACCGTAGTGATAACTGTGCGTCTACCAAGAAGAACAGTCATTGCAGTATTGACGATATATGAGACAACAACAAGGACAATTCCAACTTTGGTAGGGAGTGGTTGCTCTAGGAACTCTCTACCCATAGTTGGGAGTAGTTCATTGAAAGTGATCTCTGTAAGGGTTGCGTAAGGGACAAAAAGGTATCCCAAGATTGTAGCAACACCTGCTGCTGCAAAAACCCAAAAAGTAATAATTGCCAACTTGGGACTCCATAGCTCTCGCTCCGCTTCTTCAGGGATGAGATAGTAAGTCGCACCCATAAATCCAAACAAAATGAGGACAATGAGTAGGTTGGTGTGTACCATTCTAAGAACATTGAATGGAATCAATGGGAACAAAAAGTCACCATAGAGATACTGTATCGCCATAAGCAAACCAAATAGAATCTCTCCTGCGAGAAGAATCAATGCAAAAATAAAATACGGTTTTGCGACCGCTTGTGAACTATATTTCATACTCACTCCTTACCCTTCGATTGTTGGTGGCCAGTCATTGGCATTGACTTTTGATGTCCAAATAAGGAAATCAGACAAGTTATCGACCTCTTCATCACTTAAGTGAAATTGTGGCATTTTTCTTCGGTTTGGTACCGCGAGAGGTTGTGATGCCATCCAGCCTTTCATATAGGCTTTGAAGGCACTCTCATCCGAGCCACCGCGTCTTTGGAAGACATTCATTAATTCAGGTGCATAGTATGCTCCTTCACCTATTAGGGTATGACAACCAACACAGTCGTTCTTTTCCCAAATCTTTTTACCCATTACGACAGACTCAGTCATTTTGACCTCATTGGATCGTTGGGGTATCTGCTTTACAGTATCCAAAGTAAGGGCAAGAAATATTAAGAGGGCAAATGTACCACCACCATAATAGATATTCTTAGCCATACTTTTCGTTATACGCTCAGTCATAGAGAATCCTTTTTCTAATTCTACCATTAAGATAGTCATTGAAATAGTATCAAAATTTTATTAATTCTACCTTTCAGTAGTAATTAGTTAAAGTTTTATTATAATTTGGCGAATAAACTCCCAACAAAAGGTTTTCTATGCAACTGAGCAATACTTCCCAATATGCGATACGCACTTTGACTTATATGGCGACGCATAAGGAGGTTCAGATGAATGCCACACAGCTCTCTAGAGTGCTTGATATTCCGTATAAGTTTCTTACCAAGATTATGACCGATCTCGTGAAGGTTGATCTTGTCGAGTCGATACGCGGTCGAGAGGGGGGCTACCTCCTCAAGAAGCAGAGTCGGGAGATTGCTCTGCGTGATATCCTCACTGTGTTTCATGATGGGATTGAGCAGGAGCAGTGTATCTTGGGGATAGGGGTCTGTAGTAGCCTCTGTAAGTGTGCTTTACATGACCAGTGGGTCGCCCCAAAACAACAGATACAGCAGATGTTTGAGCAGACGACACTCGCAGACATCGCAGGGCAAGGGTGCAAAATCTAGGAGGCTTTAGGGGAGCCTTATGGTAAAATAGCACGATGAAAGATAAAGTATTTGAGAAACCTATTGTAAAACAGTTTGAGTTTGATGAGGCGGTCGCTTCGGTCTTTGATGATATGCTCTCACGATCGGTGCCTTTTTATGATGAGGTACGCAGACTTGTGATCGCGGTGATTATCTCTCGTGAGGCAGAGGGCAAGAAGGTACTCGATCTTGGCTCCTCTACGGCGAAGTTTTTGCTCGATCTCCATAGCAAAATGGGGGTAGCGATGCACCTCAAGGGGCTAGACAACTCCCAAGCGATGCTAGATCGTGCTAGACAGAAGTGTCACGCATTTGGTGCGGATATCACCCTAGAGCTTGCCGATATGCTCTCTTACCACTATGCAGATGAGGATATTATTGTCGCCAACTACACACTACAGTTTATCCGCCCTATGCAACGCCTAGAGCTGATCAAAAAGCTCCATCAAGGACTCAATAAGGAGGGGATTTTTATCTTCTCTGAGAAGGTGGTGTTTGAGGATAAACAGCTTGATAAGGAGCTGATCGATATCTACTATGGTTACAAAAAAACACAAGGCTACAGTGAGTATGAGATCGCTCAGAAGCGTGAAGCACTCGAAAATGTCCTCATCCCCTTCACCATCGAGGAGAATATCCAGATGTGCAAAGAGGCGGGTTTTTCTGAGGTGACGACCCTCTTTCAGTGGGCGAATTTTGTTACATTCTTAGCCAAGCGATAATCAATCCCTCTACTTTTACTTATACCCCATCGAGCTTTCATAGTTTTTCAGTTATAATTGCATAATTTATTTTTAAGGATATACCATGAGTTGGACACCTAGCAGTTGGAGGGATTTTCCCATCAAACAACAGCCAACCTACGAAGATCAAGACGCACTTAAAAAAACTGAAGCGATGTTAAGCTCCTATCCTCCACTTATCTTTGCAGGTGAGGCGAGACGACTCAAAGAGAAACTTGCTGCAGCAGGACGCGGTGAGGCATTTTTGCTTCAGGGTGGAGATTGTGCGGAGAGCTTTGCTGATTTTAATGGTAAAAATATCAAAAATCTCTTCAAGCTTATGCTTCAGATGAATATGATATTGATGTATTCTACGGGTAAACCTGTCGTGAAAGTAGGGCGTATTGCAGGGCAGTTTGCCAAGCCTCGCTCCTCTGACTTTGAGGAGATCGATGGGGTGAAGCTCCCAAGCTACCGTGGAGATATCATCAATGGGATTGAGTTTACCCCAGAAGCGAGAATCCCTAAACCTGAAAATATGATTCAAGCCTATAGTCAAGCGGGTGTTACGCTCAATCTCTTGCGTGCCTTTTCGCGTGGTGGCTTAGCTGATCTCAATAAAGTCCACCAGTGGAACCTCGACTTTATCAAAGATAATCCACTTGGTAAACGCTACGATGAACTCAGTGATACTATCGACCACTCGATGAAGTTTATGTCTGCGTGTGGACTCAATAGCGATATCATGCCACAGCTTCATCAAACAACACTCTACACTTCACATGAAGCGTTGTTACTCAACTATGAAGAGGCATTGACACGACGCGATAGTGAGACCAATGAGTGGTATGACTGTTCTGCTCATATGCTCTGGATCGGGGATCGTACCCGAGATTTGAGTGAGGCACACATCGAGTACTTCCGAGGGATCGCCAACCCTATTGGATGTAAGGTAGGGCCAAGTATGCAAGAGGATGAACTCATCGAACTTATCGATGCACTCAACCCCAACAACGAAGAGGGACGACTCAACCTTATCGTCCGTATGGGTGCGAGTCAGATACGCGACTACTTCCCCAACCTCCTCAAACGCGTACGCGATGAGGGGCGTAATGTCGTCTGGTCATGTGATCCGATGCATGGTAATGTTGAGAAGAGTTCAACAGGCTATAAGACCCGAGACTTTGATAATATCCTCTCAGAAGTGGAGCAGTTCTTTACTATCCATAAAGAGATGGGAACGATTGGAGCGGGTATCCACTTAGAGATGACAGGTAATGATGTCACTGAGTGTACGGGGAGTACCTCATGTGCGATTACCCCTGAGGGGCTAAGTGATCGCTACCATACACAGTGTGACCCACGATTGAACGCCTCTCAAGCGTTGGAACTCTCCTTTATGCTCTCGGATGTGATAGCCGATAGTGAGTAATCTCTACTAGGCTTATACCACACGGTATAAGCCAACTCTCCATCTCTGCCCCTTTGGGCATCTTCCTCTTTTTATGATGTGATAGAGAAGCGATTGATCCCCTCATGATGTGTATAGTGTAAGTGCATCTGATGGATATCCAAGATACTCTTAACGATATAGAGACCCAGTCCTAGACCCTTTTGGGAGCTATGAAAGGGTTCAAAGTAGTGGGGGAGTGGTTGGGCTAGTGGGGTGGCGTGGTTGTCAAGGGAGAGTGTTTTATGCTCGATTAGGACAGTGACATGTCTATCCTGACTATATTTGATGGCATTATCAAGAAGGTTTTTGATAACCAGTGTAAAGAGTTCAAAATCGACCTGAAGGATATAGTCCTCTTGGATATGGGTGGTGATATAGTGCTTGGGGTGTTCAATCATCAGCATATCGATACTCGCCTCAAGGAGGTCACTCATCTTATAGGGTTTGATGGTCAGCTCAAAGTTTTTGGAGGTGATCTTCTCAATCTTGGCAAACTCATCGATAAGGAGATTGAGTCGCTCAAAGATACTATGCATGCGTTGTTTGTTTTTCTCATCATGGAGCATCTCGCTGACGAGTCGTCCCTTGGCGATAGGGGTTTTAAGCTCATGCATAATCGCACGCAAGAAGAGCTGGCGGGAGTGGAGTAGCTCTCGTATCATCGTCACGGCGTGATCAAACTCATTGGCGACCTCGGCAATCTCATCTTTTTTATCACTGCGACAGGCGATATCAAGATTGCCGTTGGAGAAGGTCTTGATCTTGTTTTTGAGTTCGGAGAGGGGTTTGAGGCTTCGTATCACCCAGAAGTAGAGCATCAAGATCAAGAAGAAGACGATACTAAAGATAATCACCCGTTTGAGTGGGTAGTGAGATTTGTTGCGGTTCTCCAAAATAAGTTTGAATCGATCGTTACGGATGAGGATAATGCGTTTGAGGTGGTAGGTGGTGACCGCGTAGTGTTTGGCTTTACCCTTCTCTTTGAAGTGTCGTTCGATCTGGATGATACGCTCCTTATCGGTTACAAGAGAGACATTTTGTGCTTCGAGGTAGGCTTTGTCTATTGTGCCATACTTAAGATAGTAGTTGTAGAGGTAGTGAGAGATTGCCCGCTCTTGTACTTCTGTACTCTCTTCATACTTCATACGATCATATTTGATAGAGATGATAAAGAGTAGTGCGAGTAGGAGGAGGGTGATACTAAAGACCAGTTTGATTTTGCTATGGAGAGAGGTAAACCCGCTCATACGAGTTTGTACCCCACACCGCGTACGGCTTGGATGCGTTTGTTGTCCCCTAGTTTAGTGCGGATCTTGGAGATGATGACATCAAGGCTTTTGCCTTGGGAGTCGATACTCATTGTCCCAGAGGTGTTGATGATCTGCTCACGGGACTGAGTGATGCCTTGGTGTTTGGCAAGGAGTGAGAGGACTTCGAACTCCGCAGGGGTGAGGTGGAGTGCTTCTCCTTTGAAGTAGATGGTGTCCCCCTTGATTTCAAAATCCCCTTGGGGTTCACTGCTCTTAGCGTGTTCGGCTTTGCTGTAGCGACGCAGGAGTGAGACGATGCGTGCGTACATCTCTTTGGGGTCGTAGGGCTTAGGGAGGTAGTCATCTGCTCCAAGGGCAAGCGCATCGACTTTGTCATTGATATCTGAGCGTGCGGAGGAGATAATGATAGGGATATCATACTTGGCTACCACCTCTTCACATACCTCTAGCCCATCCATCCCAGGGAGCGTAAGATCTAAGATTAGTAGATCATACTTCTTCACCCCTGCACTCAGTCCTAAGTAGGGATCCTCAAAGTTGGTCACCTTGATATCATACTGTGCGAGGTATTCACTTAGAAGCTCTGCAAACTCTGGATCATCTTCAATCATGAGGATATTAATCATCTCTTCTCCTTTTATGCTATTGTAGTGGTCTAGGGTTAATTGAAGTAAAATAGCCCTAGAGGGGTAGTTTGATGGTAAAGACCGCTCCTGTCTCATCGTTGTAAAAGCCAATGGAGCCGTGGAGGTGTTGTTGGACAATCACCTGTGACATATAGAGTCCTATTCCCGTCCCATCTTTCTCTTTGGTGGTGAAGTAGAACTCAAAAATCTTCTCTTTGATCTCCTCAGGGACACCCCCCGCATTATCTTTGACTCTGATCTGTAGCATCTGCTTCACGACGGTACACTCTACGCTGATAGCTCCTGCGGGGATCTCCCGCTCGATAATGGCATCTTGTGCGTTTTTGATGAGGTTGAGTATCACCTGTTTGAGTTCATTGGGGTAGGAGAGGAAGGGTTGGATATTGGGTGCGATGGTGGCGGTGAGGGTGGTACCTCTACAGCGGTAGATATTGCCAATGAGCCAGTCGATTCCTGCGATAATCTCCCCGATATCAGTCAGCTCTTTGCGTCTATCGGGTTTGAAAAATCCTCTAAAGTCATCAATAGTAGCACTGAGGTGTTGAACATAGCCATTGATATCTTCAAGCTTCTCATCGAGGATCTCATTGGTGAGGCTATCGAGCTGTCGCTTGAGGATAAGTGAGGAGGCGACTGCGGAGATGGCATTGAGTGGTTGTCGCCACTGGTGGGCAATCATTCCGATCATCTCCCCCATCTGGGCGAGTTTGGACTGTTGGAGGAGGAGTTGATCCTTTTGTCTATTCTTCTCCACCTCATACTGGATGAGTGAACTCTGTTGGGTATTGATATCAACAAGCTCTTGGGTGGTCTGTGCAATGAGGTGTGAGAGGGCATTGATAGTCTTCATCGCATCGCTACTCTCAACACGCTTGGTGGTAGGTGGGGTGGGGAGGCATCGATCGGGACTTTCACTTAGGAGCAGTAGGGTCTTGGTCTCATTGAGTAGTTGGGTGCGGTGCTGGGTATGGTAGAACTCCCCATGGGTAAAAAATCCACTGAGTGTTGAGAGGTGTGCGTAGGGGGCGATCTCATCGATATTGTTGTTGCCTAGGAGTCGTCGGCGTGCCATACAGGAGTAGATGAAGATCGACTCAATGGGACATGCTTTGAGGCGTTGGAGGGAGTTGGCTTGCTCTTGGAGAATATTTTCGATATTGCCATACCCAAACCGTACCTCCTCCCCCTCATAGAGATTTCCCGCAAAGGAGAGAGAGTTGTCAGGGTGTTTTTTGAGGACAGCTCGAGCGGTTGCGATACCGTCGCGTTGGATAATCAATGGAAACTCAATCCCTGTAGCGGGGAGTTGATCACTGATCTCACCCCCGATATACTTGGTGTAGATTTTGACTGCATCGATACCGTTGATGGTGTAGATACGGTTTTTGGTACTTTTGGTGATGGTGAGTCCCTTGCCTATCTGCTCCCACCCAAAGCTGTAGTCATTGTGTACGATAAGATCCTCTCCATAGAGGATTGCCACTACTGCCCCATTGGAGCTTATCCCCTCTTCAGAGAAGACAAAAGTCTCCCTAAAAGTCCCATTGTCTGCGGCCATTCCCCCTGCGATAAGTATCTCTTGATTGAGGCTACAGAGTCCATCTAAAAACTCCTCTCCATTGGTATGGAGTCCATCACATAGACAGATGGCTGTTTTGATAGGGAGGTGGGGGGGGAGTTGAGAGAAGAGGGCTCTTCCTAGAGCATAGCTTGTGCTACTTTTGTGTTGGATAAAGCTCTCAACTTGGGTCGTCTCAAACTCAGAGAAGACCAGTAGTGTCTCATACTGTAGGATCGTCTGGTTATCGATCATCCCATCACTGGTCGCCCCAATAATCTTACCGTGGGGGAGGAGGGTGGTGAGTGTGTTGAGAAGCTGAGAGATGAAGTCATGATCAACCACCCCCGTAAAGACCTGTATCAGAAGGGCGTGTTTGTCATGGTAGTGGTGGGTCTGGATGAAGGTCTGGAGTGCCTCATCGGAGGTGTAGCGTAGGTTGCGTGTCTTCATACCTGCTCTTGAAGCATGGTGATCTTGTAGCCTTGTGTACGGTTGTTGCTAAAGAGTGCATAGGAGACTTTGGCTTTGAGTCGCTTGAGTATCCCATGGACAGCATTATTACTAAACTCTTTGGAGGGTTCATCTATAAAGAGGTGAGCAAAAATCTCCTCTAGGCTAAAGTAGCTCTGGGGGTTGTTCAAGAAGAGTTCTAAGAGGCGTACCTCTTTTTTGGTGAGCTTGATAATCTCATCTCCTCTCAAGAGCTTTTTGGCAAAGAAGTCGTAGCAGTACCCCTCTGGGAGCTCTATGATCTTCTCCTTCTCCTGCTCATAGAGCTTGCCAATCAGGTTGAGAAGTTGATCGAGTGAGAGGGGTTTTTTGATAAAACCATCGATACGCAGATTGATAATAGGGACGAGATACTCCTCTGTACGGTAGGCAGAGATGACAAAGATCTTCTGTTTGGGATACTTTTTATAGATCGCTTTGATTAGCTCTATCCCGTTGAGGTCAGGCATCTTGATATCAGTAATAATCAGATCAAAGTAGCATCTATGCTCTTGGTGATACGCCTCATAGAGGCTGAGTCCCTCACGACCATTTTTACCGATGGTAACACTCTTAAAGAGATCTTCAAAGAGGGGTTTGGTTGAGATAATATTTTGGAGATTGTCTTCGATATACATCACATGAAGGGTGTTGGAGTAGGCGATAATCTCTTTGGTTGTAGAGTTCATCATAGGCTAAATGCCCTCCTCATATGGGGTTCAATCTCCTCAAAGCTATAGCGGTAGTCACAGAAGTGTTCAAACGCGATAATCCCTTGATACAGAAGCATATCGCTACCATCTTGTGTCGGTTTGTTGTAGGATTTGGCAAGGCGTAAGAAGGGGGTCTCTTTGCCATAGATCACATCAACACAGGCACGGCTTTGGGGGATGAGTAGATCGAGTAGGGGTTGGGGGCAGGGGAGTAGCTCATCCTCTAGTCCTGCGGAGGTCATATTGATGATGAGGTCATACGCTGTAGGAGTAAACGCCTCAAAAGTGCTACAGACAAACCCCATCTCCTCAAAGGGTTTGAGTCGTCCACTACTACGGTTGAGTAGGGTGACCTCATAGCCTGCATCCCGTAAGATAATCGCAGTCGATTGAGCTGTACCCCCTGCACCCAAAAAGAGTACCTTCTTGATCCCATCAAAGCGTGAGAGGGCTTTGAGAAACCCTGGTGCATCGGTATTGTAGCCGTGGAGTTTTCCCTCTCGTTGGACAATGGTATTGACCACTCCGACCTTTTGGGCAAAGGGGTCTAGCTGATCGCACGCTTCGTAGGCCGATCGCTTGTGGGGTACGGTGATATTGATACCCTTGAGATTGAGTTGGATGATACGCTCTTTGAGAGTGGATCCATCCTCTAAGCGGTAGCGTGTGTAGCACCCTCTCATGCCCAAGCCACCAAACGCGAGGTTGTGCATGAGAGGGGATTTGGAGTGAGAGACGGGGTTACCGACTATCGCAAATAGCTCTTGAGTCATAATCTAGAGTCCCTCCATCTCTTTGAGTGTGGCAAGCAATGCCCCTAGCTTGTTGCGTACCTCAAGGTACTCTAGCTCTGGGATAGAGTCTGCAACCACCCCCGCACCCGCTTGGAGGGTGATGGAGTCGGGTTTGATGAGTGAGGTACGGATGGTGATCGCTGAGTCCATATTGCCATTAAACGAGAAGTAGCCTACAGAGCCTGAGTAGAATCCGCGTTTGAGTCCCTCATACTGAGCGATGAGTTTCATCGCTTCGATTTTGGGTGCTCCTGTCATCGTCCCTGCGGTAAAAGTCGCACCAAAGAGGTCAAACATATCTTTCTCCTCTTGGAGCTGTGCTTCGACATCTGAGACCATATGCATCACATGTGAGTACTTCTCTACACGCATTAGATCGGTCACTTCGACGCTACCTGTCTTGGCGACCCGTCCGACATCATTGCGTCCAAGGTCGACTAGCATCAGGTGTTCGGCACACTCTTTGGGGTCATGGAGCATCTCCTGCTCTAGCTCATGGTCGCGGTGGTGGGTCTTCCCGCGTTTGCGTGTCCCTGCGATAGGGCGTAGGAGTATCTCCCCCTCTGTGAGGCGTACCATTACCTCAGGAGAGGAGCCACAGATACTAAACTCCTCATAGTCGAGCAAAAAGAGATAGGGAGAGGGGTTTTTGGAGCGGAGTACGCGGTAGAAGCTCAGAGGGTCGATCTGCCCCTTTTGGGTATAGCGGTTGGCGAGTAGTATCTGGAAGATATCTCCTGAACGGATATGCTCTTTACACTCATTGACCATCGCTTTGAAACGCTCCTCACCGATACTAAACTCCCCCTCACTTGCGAGTGTAACAGGCTGAAGAGGGAGTGGATTACATGGCTCTTCTAATATGGCGATGAGTTGCTCAAATGCCTCTTGCCTTGTGGGGTCATTGAGTAGCAGTGTGAGTGTAGCACTCTTGTGTGCATAGGCGATGATAATTTGTGGGCGTACGAGATCGAGATCGGGGGTGTTGAGTGGATCGCGTAGATTCTCCATGCTCTCTTGAAGGATTGGCTCAAAGATGCGTACCATATCATAGGCGATAAACCCGATAAACCCATCGACAAAAGAGAAACCAACCTCTTGGGCTTTGGCTTGGTAGAGGGCTTTGTCTACCCCTGCGTAGTAGGCTTTGAGAAAGCTAAAGGGGTCTTGATTCAAGATCTCTTTGGTGCCGTGGTTCTTTTGGTAGGTGGTGGTATCGTTGTGGTAGCTTAGACGCTCTTGCGCCCCAATGGTAATGAAACTAAAGTTACCATCACTGCTATTGACCACACTCTCAAAGAGCATGGTGATCTCTGAGGGGAAGAGCTGTTTGATCTTCCCATAGAGTGCGACAGGGGTGAGTTGGTCAAAGAGGACTTTTTTGTACATGGTGCTACCTTTTGGTCACAAAAGCACCTTTGAGGATAAGGTCTTTGACTTTGGGGAGTGCGTGGTTGGCAGAGGATTTTGTCGTATAGGGACCGATCAAAAGACGCTTGATACCATTACGGTTTGGTTTGGTAATCGTATGGTGGAAGCCATGCTTTTGGATTGTACTCAAGAAGCGTTTACTTGGGGTTTGTCTAAATGACCCTACTTGAATAAAGTAGTGACCTCTAGGGGCATGGGTCGTGGTGACAGGGTGCTTTTTGGGTGCTTTGGCTGGGGTGGGTGTAGTTGTAGGTGTAGGCTGTTTGGGTGTAGTGTGTGGTGTGGTGGTTGTCTGTTGTGTGCCTGCTTGAGGGGTGATGGTCTGCTTTTCTGCTTTGATACGCTCTTCTCGGATACGCTGATAGTTTTGGGTATCGTGTGGTGTCGGTGCCGTCATGCTTGGTGTCGCCTGCTCTTTTGGTGCAGATGGCTCATGGGCAGAGAGGTCAGAGAGTGTTAGCTCTTGGTGTTTTGGAGCAGGTTTGGTAGAGGGTTGGAGTGCGAGTTCAGGGGAGAGTATCGCGGTACTATTGGTCTCCTCAAGAGGAGTCGCATCATCGAGTATCATTTTGGTGAGGATAATCGTAGTGATCAAGACAATAATCAGCAACGCAATAATGGTAAGAAAACTCTTGGTCTTAGTGCTTTTGGGTTTGATATCATCGACGATTAGGTCATCTAAATTGTGATCATTCATAGGGGGAGAACTCCAGATTTTATTTTGCGTTGATTATAGCATAGTTCCCCCTAGTAACCAAAATAATTTTTGTGAAGAGTGGTTAGGGTGATGCTCTTTGAGTTGTTTCTTTAATGCCTAGATAGTGACAATAACTGTAAAAATAACGGTTAATGCTCCAGAATTTTTATTTAAAAAATCTATGTATTCTATGAAATATCCTTTTTTCTTATAACGGGGGCGCGGGTGAGCAACGCCCACATGGCAAAGCTTGGTTTGGCTGGTGGGTGATTGCTCCTCCCGCTTGTTGTCTGGTGCGGAGCGTCCAGAGCAACTATTTAATAGAGGACATTGTGTCTGATGATTTTAGGAGTAAATTTATGGAAATTAAAAAAAAGTTATTAGATATTGTGCGTGATAAGATTTGTGTAAAACATTACAGTATCTGTCTAAATTCTAAATTCTAAATTCTTAAGGTAATCCTCTCATTTAATAATATTTTACTATACATAATCTCTACTTTCTTTAGTATACTTGTTCTATTCCCCTCTACTATCAATACAATCGTATATCATTTTTATGTTAAAGTGGTGCGTAGGGGAGCGTGACGATATTGTAGGCATTGGGGAGTGTGGGAGAGGGGAGGGTTTTCCATCTTTTGGTGAGTTTGGCTTGGAGGGCGTTACTTAGGGTGGTGAGTTGTTTGTGGGCATCTGATAGCTTCATCGGCTCTACGGGGATAAAGAGCTGAATCTTCTGAGGCTCTGCTCCTTGGTAGAGGTGATAGGTGGGGATACCGAGTGTGGGTAGGAGGTATTTGGTGAGGTGGCAGAAGCGTTGAGCCTCATCACCTTTGTACTCGATGACGAGATAGCGGGTTTTGCCCTCTTGGAGTAGGGGAACGGCGATCGTGTAGTCACGCTGAAGATGTTGGGTGAGGAGTAGGGGGGTGAGGGGCTCCTCTATGCGTTCAAATTTGGCATAGAAGGTACGATTGTCAAAGGAGATACGCTGGACAATCGTACGGCGTTTGATATAGTAGCAGGTATCATAAAGCTCTAGATCAAAAACTTCTATGATACCCTCCTGCTAATAGATAGACTTTTCGTAGATGACGAAGTTGGAAGCGAGTGCTTTCATCTCCTCTTTGATCGTTGCGTGGAGTTGGGTGTCATTGACATTATCGAGGACATCAGCGATCTTGTTGGCGATGATCTCAAACTCCGCCTCTTTCATCCCACGACTCGTAAGAGCAGGTGATCCGATACGCACACCTGAGGTGACAAATGGACTGCGTGTCTCACCTGGTACGGTGTTTTTGTTGACAGTGATTCCTGCATTACCAAGGGCAGCGTCCGCATCTTTTCCTGAGAACTCTTTGTTGAGGAAGCTTACAAGGACGAGGTGGTTATCTGTCCCACCACTCACGACATCATACCCACGAGCCACGAGAACTTCAGCGAGTTTAGAGGCGTTGGCTTTGACCTGCTTAGCGTAGACCTTCCACTCATCAGAGAGGTTGTATTTAAATCCAACCGCTTTAGCTGCGATAACATGAACCAGTGGTCCCCCTTGAAGTCCTGGGAAGATAGCAGAGTTGATCTTCTTTGCAATCGCTTCATCGTTGGTCATGATCATCCCACCACGAGGACCTGCGAGTGTCTTGTGAGTGGTTGTTGTGACGACATCCGCATAAGGGAATGGACTGGGGTGTTCACCAGCACAGACAAGCCCTGCGATGTGTGCGATATCAGCAAAGAGGATAGCACCTACTTCATCCGCGATCTCTCTAAACTTCTTGAAGTCTATCTCTCTGGCATACGCAGAGGCACCACAGACGATGATTTTAGGTTGGACAGTTTTGGCGATACGCAGTACCTCTTCGTAGTTGATACGACCATCAAGCTCTACACCATAGGTAAAAGAGGAGTAGTTTTTGCCTGAGAAGCTTGGTTTGCTCCCGTGTGTGAGGTGTCCTCCGTGGCTGAGATCCATCCCCAAGATCTTCTCTCCTGCTTTGAGGAGGGCTGCATAGACGGCACCATTGGCTTGGCTTCCTGAGTGAGGCTGGACATTGGCGTAGTTACACGCAAAGAGTTCACATGCTCTATCAATAGCAAGTTGCTCTACCGTATCGGCAAACTCACATCCACCATAGTAGCGTTTATAGGGGTATCCCTCTGCATACTTATTGGTAAAGACAGAACCCATCGCTTCCATTACAGCAGGAATGGTAAAGTTCTCTGAAGCGATCATCTCAAGGTGGTTAGTCTGTCGCTCTCTCTCGTTCTCAATGGCTTGAAATATCTCTGGGTCAAATGTCTCGATTGCATAACTCATATGTTGCTTCCTTTAGTCGGTTTGTTATTGGATTTATATCTAAAATCTTCTTGAATCTACTTTTTTTCCATGGCTCTTTTTTTGCACGCTGCCCCATCGATACAGAACATCCCTTTGCCTTTTTTGGCAGGTTTGAGTTCGATGAGGTTTTCGTTTCCACACTTTTTGCACTGTTGTGTATTGGCACAGAGAGGGGCAAGCTCTTCGGTGGGGGCTTCAGGTTTCATCGCAGGAAAGAGAAGGACATCACGGATAGAGTGCTGGTTGGTGAGCATCATCACGAGGCGATCGATACCGATACCCTCTCCCGCTGTAGGGGTCATACCGTAGCTGAGTGCTTTGACATAGTCTTTGTCCATGTGCATCGCCTCATCATCTCCTGTCGCCTCTTTGGCATCGACTTGTCCCTTAAATCGCTCATACTGATCGATAGGGTCATTGAGCTCAGAGAAGCCATTGGCGATCTCTTTGCCCGCCATAAAGAGCTCAAATCGTTCGGCGATATCGGGGTTCTCATCAGAGCGTCGAGCCAGTGGAGAGATATCGACTGGGAAGTCGGTGATGTAGGTTGGGTTGATCAGTTTCCCTTCGACAAACGCATCAAAGAGTTCTGCTTGGAGGTAGCCTAGGGTGAGGTTCTCATCGACATGTACCCCCTTCTCTTTGAGGTAGGCGAGGGCTTTGAGCCGATCGGTTGCGACCTCTTGGGGAACTTCCCCAATGGTTGTGAGTGATTCGATATAGGGGACTTTGGCAAATGGTGTTGAGAAGTCTATCTCTAGCTCACCATAGGGGAGTTTTCGCTCAAATCCAAGGTGATCAAAGAGATAATCAAATAGCTCCTCTGTAATCTCCATCAGATCTGTATAGCGGTGGTATGCCCAGTAGAACTCAATCATCGTAAACTCAGGGTTATGGGTATGATCCATCCCCTCATTACGGAAGTTTCGGTTGATCTCAAAGACCGCTTCCATCCCTCCGACAATGAGGCGTTTGAGGTAGAGTTCGGGTGCGATACGCAAGTAGCGTTCAACATCAAGTGCATTGTGATGGGTGATAAACGGCTTGGCATTTGCACCTCCAGGGATCGGGTGCATCATCGGTGTCTCTACCTCTAAGAAAGATTTCTCTTCAAAGAAGCGTCGTACGAGTGAGACGATCTTAGAACGCATAATGAAGTTCTCTTTGACATCGGCATTCATAATCATATCAAGGTAGCGTTGACGATAGCGTAGCTCATGGTCTTGGAGTCCGTGAAACTTCTCAGGGAGTGGGGAGATCGCTTTGGTGACCATCTGCATACTTTTACAGTGAAGTGTCAACTCCCCTGTCTGTGTCACAAAGGGGTAGCCTGTCACTTCGATGATATCACCCACCTCGAAGAGCTTTTTGGCGATGGTATTATAGAATCCCTCAGGGAGTTCATCTCGGTTGTAGTAGATCTGTACCATCCCTTGGCTATCTTCGATCTTTGCAAAGGCGGCTTTACCCATGATACGGATAAATTTCAGTCGACCTGTCAGAGAGTAGTGCTTGGAGTCATCTTTTTTCTCCTCCGCATCAAGGGTTTTGACATACTCACACTGGTGTAGAAACTCTTGTGAGGGGGTACCTCGACGGATCTGATTTGGGTAGGGGTTGATGCCTTCATCTCTTAGGCGTTGAGTTTTTTTTAGTCTCTCTTGGATATATTGATTTTCAAATATCAAGGTGTCTCCTCGTATAGTAGTAGATTTGGTTGTGTTAGGATTGGCACTTTTCACAAAGTCCAATGATCTTCATCGTATGGTCTCGCATCTGAAAGTTAAACTGCGTTGCGATAAGTTGCTGTTGCTTCTCAATGGTCTCATCATAAAACTCAATAATCTCTCCACACTCTGTACAGATGAGATGGTCATGATGTTTTTTGAGACCGAGTTCATACTTCTTCCCTTGGGTACCAAAGGAGATAGAACTGGTGATTTTGGACTCCTCAAGTAGGGTAAGGGTACGATAGACCGTGGCGATACCAATATTGATGGTGGGGTAGGCTTGTTTGAGTTGCATATAGATATCTTCAGGAGTGAAGTGTCCCTCATTCTCGTAGAGAAACTTCACGATAAGCTCACGCTGTTTAGTAAACTTAAGTTGGTTACTTTTGAGCAGTGCTTTAAACTTCTCCAAAAGAAGAGGGTAGGTAATCATCATAGCCCTTTAGTAGTTTGCTAGGCTCTGGTTGTACTCAGTTGGTACTACGGTTGCGTTGGACTCAGCGGTGTTCTCCTCTACCTCTTGAGTCGGTGTGGTTTGGCTAGCAGGCTTCTTGATATGAAGTTCAAGTACCTCAGGGTCGATATTGATAATGGTAGTCCCCACCTCTTTAAGATAGGGGTAGAGGATAGAGTTTCCAAGATATTTTTGGATCTTGTCTTGTACGAGTGTGACATTGGAGAGTGCCGTCACAATGAGTGCAAAGATCAAGAAGTACTTCCCACCCCCTGCGATAAATCCAAAGAGGCGATTGAGAAAGCCTAGAGCACTTGCACTGGTAAGCTTGGAGAGGAGTGCCCCTACAATCGTAGCACTCAGCCAGATTACCGTAAGGATAGCGAGGAATCCCACAAGCTTTAGGAGGGCTTCATTCTCTATGGGGAGGAAGTTGGCACTGATGAAGGTTGCGGTCTCTCCTGCAAATCGTGAAGCGAAATAGACCCCACCTACAACACCAAGCAGTCCAAAAAACTCTTTGATGAAGCCATTGACAAAGCCTTTGATACCTAAGATGAGAACAATAGAAGCGATGGTGACATCAAAGTAGTTGAAGTCGACCATTGAGAAGTTCTCAAGTGAAAAGTTTTCCATATATTTCCTTTATTCGTTAATTAAGTACTGGGTGAGTCGTTAGATATTTTTGGCGACTTCATCGGGTTTGTTGGCATACTGTAAGGCAATCTCTCGACTCACCTTACCATCTTTGTAGAACTTCACAATTGCTTGGGTCTGTGTCTGCATCCCTGTATCTCCTTGACCTAGTTGCATCTGAGAGTAGATCTGGTGGACTTTGTCCTCACGAATGAGGTTGGAGATAGCGTTGTTTGGGATGAGTATCTCTGCTGCGGCGACACGCCCTCCACCGAGTTTAGGGAGGAGCATCTGAGAGATGACCCCTGCAAGTGAAGAGGCGATCATCGCACGAATCTGTGGCTGTTCGTCTCCAGAGAAGACATCGATGATACGGTTGATCGTCCCTGGTGCAGAGGAGGTGTGTAGGGTACCAAAGACAAGGTGACCTGTCTCCGCTGCGGAGAGTCCCGCTTCAATGGTGACTCTATCCCGCATCTCCCCAATGAGGATGATATCTGGATCTTGTCTCAGGGCATACTTGAGTGCCGCAGCAAAGCTTTTGGTATCATCGCCTACCCCTCTATGAGAGAAGACCGATTTTTTGTTACGGTGGATAAACTCCACAGGATCTTCGACGGTGAGGATATGCTTATGCTCGGTGAGGTTGATCTCATTGAGCATGGCTGAGAGGGTGGTAGATTTACCCGATCCTGTTGGTCCTGTGACCAAGATTAGACCCTTTTCGCGTTTGACAAGCTTCTTGTAGATAGCTGGAGCCCCTAGCTCATCGAGTGAAGGGATCTCAATAGGAATAATCCTAAACGCCGCAGCGGGGTTGCCTAGGGTACGGTAGTAGTTGGCACGGAAGCGTCCAATCCCAGGGAGTACGACTGCAAAGTCAAGCTCATTCTCCTCTTCAAACTGCTGTTTTTGCTTTTCTGTAATGAGTGAGTAGCACATCTCCTCGATATCCTCACCTGTTAGGACAGGGAGATTGACAGGCTTGAGTGTCCCACTCAGTCTGATTTGGGGTTCTGAACGGCTTACAAGGTGTAGATCTGATGCGCCGTGTGTGACGACACTCTGAAGCAATTTTTTGATATCGAAAACAGCCATGGTTTATCCTTTGAAGTGTGAAGTGTTACTCAATAATGGCAGGAACGATAAAGAAATCATCCTGACTTTTGGGTGCGTGAGAGAGGATATCTTCTGCGACACTGGTACGCTCTCGTATCGTATCTTCTCGAAGGGGTGTCCCCCCCTCAAGTGTCGAAAAAGTGGCACTAAGCCCTTCTGTATCTAGTTCATTGAGGTTTTCAATGTAGCCAAGTATCTCTGTGAGTTGACCCATCACTTCCTCTTTTTTTGACTCATCTATCTTAAGATGAGAGAGTTTCTCTAGTTTTGCCAAAACAGCATCGTCTATTTGCATCTGATTTCTACCCTACTCTAGTAATTTGGGATATTATATATTAATTTAGTTTAAGGGTACCACAACCCACCCCTCCAAGGAGATAATAATAATATATGACTATAATTCACTTTTATACTTAAGTAGTGTTAAAGGAAATCAGTGAATAAGTTTTTAGCCGTTGAGGGTGTCACTTCTATGGAGTTGGAACGACTGTTACTCTTGCGGGAGCAGGGTGAAGTTGCGTTTGTTTTGGTCGATGTACGGGAGGTAGAGGAGTATCAATTAGGTGCTATCGCAGGGGTGGATCAGCTCCATCCCACCTCTACCTTTCAGAGATGGGGTCAGTCGCTTTTAGAGGAGCTTAGAGAGCAGACGATCATCTTTACCTGTCGTTCGGGTAATCGTAGTGGTCAGATACAGCAACGCTTTAGACGCAGTGGTCATCCTAGTGTCATCAATCATATAGGAGGAATTCTCTCCTATAAGGGAAAGGTAGTAAGGTAGCGTATGGAAGTAGTAGATCTGTTAATCAAGTTATTGAGTTTTGAGTCGGTTACGCCTGATGATGGTGGATCGTTGGCATTTATAGAGAAGTACCTTGAGGGGTATGAGGTGATCTATCACAACCAAGGAGGGGTCAAAAACCTCTTTTTAAGTAAGCAGTTCTCCATGGGAGAACACCTCTGCTTTGCGGGGCATGTCGATGTGGTGCCTGCGGGAGAGGGGTGGGAGAGTAACCCCTTTGTCCCGATGATCAAAGAGGGGGCTATCTATGGGCGTGGAGCCCAAGATATGAAGAGTGGGGTCGCGGCGTTTGTCGCAGCGTGTGCCAATACGACAGCATTTGAGGGGAGACTCTCTATCCTCCTCACCTCCGACGAGGAGGGGGAGGCGACGCATGGGACAGTCATCATGCTCGAACACCTTAAGGGGCTAGGGCTTCTGCCTGACTACTGTGTGGTAGCAGAGCCGACTTGTGAGCAGGTTTTTGGGGATGCAATCAAGATTGGACGACGCGGTTCTATCAACGGCTACTTGACTATCAAAGGAAAACAGGGACACGCAGCCTATCCCGAAAAGGCGATTAACCCCGTCCATCAGATCGCTCCACTGCTCGTAGAGCTAGCGGGGGTCAATCTCGATGAGGGGGATGAGGATTTTGCTCCAAGTCAGATGGTGATTACTGATATTCGTGGGGGGATGGAGGTGACCAATGTCACCCCTAGTAGTCTCAAGCTGATGTTTAATGTCCGTAACTCAACCAAGACAACCCAACAAGAGGTTAAAGCCCATATCGATCGTGTGCTTAAGGGAGTGGAGTATCAGTTGGAGTTGACCCAAGGCTCCTACCCCTTTGTGACCAATCGAAGCTCTAAGCTTGTCACGCAGTTAGCCAAGAGTATCGAGGAGGTCACCCAGATCAAGACGAAACTCTCTACGGCAGGAGGGACAAGTGATGCGCGTTTTATGGGGGCGTATGGTATCGATGTGGTGGAGTTTGGTGTCATCAATGATACCATCCATGCCCCCAATGAACGCACAACTATTGAGGAGGTGGAGAGGCTCTATGCAATCTTTTGCCACCTTATAGCAGGATTTAATCAAAGGGGTGAACAATGAAGCGATTGGTAGGGGTAGTGCTACTCCTCTCCACACTGCTGTTGGCAGATAAGACCGCGTGGGTTGAGGGAGTTGATGAGGCGTTTGCTCGGGCAAGTAGAGAGCATAAGATGGTGATGCTCTTTGTGGAGAGTAGCCACTGTCGATGGTGTAAGCGGATGAAGGAGCGAACCCTTGATGATGTGATGGTACAGCAGAAGCTCTCGGGCTATGTTGCGGTCAAGGTGCAGAGAAGTGACCGCGAACTCCTCGCCTCATTTCCTCAGATTCAAGGGGTGCCTACAATCTTTTTGATGACACCCAAACGAGAGATTATTGAGTCGGTGATTGGCTACTTTACTATAGAGGATTTCCTAAGCTATCTGGATGATGTCGAAAAAGAGATGCACTAAGCGATGCTATTTCGTCCCCGTTTTAGTGAGTATGTTACCGCTCGTATTGTGACGATTGGGGTGGTGCAGTTTGCACTCTTTGCTCTGGTGATGATACTGCTCTTTGAGAACCGCTCAGATGCCTTTTTTGCGATACTCCTCTTGGGGGTAGGGTTTGTGACCTTTGTCGTCTCGATTGTGCGTGGAGCCAAGCGGATGGAGCGGGAGCTACGCACTATCAATACCTATCTTGCCAACCTAGAGAAGATCGATGAGATAGACTACACCACCCACTTCTTCACCCAAGAGTTTGAGCAGATTAACCAAAATCTCATCAAAGTCCTCAAAAAGTCTAAGAAACGAGAAGATATTAAGCAACGCTACAATGCCAAACTCAAACTTAAAAACCGTCAAAGAGCCGATATGCTTTCGGCTATTGCTCATGAGTTTCGTAACCCTATCGCTTCGATTATGGGGTATGCTCAGACACTACAAGATGACCCTGCTATCCCCGCACCCCTACAGGAGAAGTTTCTCGGTAAGATCTACAATAATGGCAATAAGATTGAGAGCCTTTTGGCTCGGTTGATACTCTGGAATAAGTTTGAGAGTGGTGAGGCGACACTCCATAAGAGTAGTTTTGATCTTCTCAGCCTTGCCCAAGAGAGTAAGCTCGCCCTAGAGGAGAGCTACCCTAGTCGAGAGATTGTGGTGGAGGGGGAGCCGTGTCGTATCAAAGCCGATCGTACCCTTATGGAGGTGGTACTTAAAAATCTCATAGAGAATGCCCTCAAATACTCACGAGAGAGTGTGGTGGTCTCGATCGAGGGGCATCGAGTCATGGTGCGAGATCATGGGCAGGGGATTGCTCCTGAGGAGCTTAGCAAGATCACCAAGAAGTTCTACCGTACGATGGACAATAGCTGGGACAACTCTATGGGGCTTGGACTCTCTATTGTCAAGACGATACTCACCCTCCATAAGAGCAAACTCATAATTGAGAGTACACTCGGTGAGGGGTCGACTTTTGCGTTTGAGATCTAAGGGGATGCGGAGGGATATCCTCTAACCTTAGTCATAATCACTAAACTTTCTTTCTGAAAAACTTGAAATATTTAAAACAATAGTGTATAATCCCGAAAAATCACACTTAAAAGGAATAGACAGATGGCAAAACATCAGTTTCAAACAGAAATAGGTCAGCTTTTAAAACTCATGACACACTCACTCTACTCAAACAAAGAGATCTTTATCCGTGAGCTTGTCTCCAACTCAAGTGATGCACTCGATAAGTTTAACTACCTTAGACTCACCGATGATGCGTTTAAAGAGCAGGAGTGGACAGGACGCGTCTCTATCAAGCTTGATAAAGAGGATGGGTCACTAACGATTGGTGATAATGGTATCGGTATGAATGAGAGTGATTTGATGGATCACCTCGGAACCATTGCTAAGTCTGGTACCAAAGCGTTTATGGAGAATCTCACAGGCGATGCGAAGAAAGATAGTAATCTTATCGGACAGTTTGGGGTAGGGTTCTACTCGGTCTTTATGGTAGCAGAGCAGGTTGATGTCATCTCCAAAAAAGCGGGAGAGGATCAAGCCTATATGTTCTCTACCGATGGGTCAGGTGAGTATGAGGTGAAGCCTGTGACCAAAGAGGAGCATGGTACGGTAATCTATATCAAGCTCAAAGAGGATGAGAGAGAGTTCCTCGATAAATGGCGTACACAAGAGGTGGTCAAGAAGTACTCTAACCATATCGCCTACCCTATTATGCTCAACTACTCTGAGGAGGAGACTGAGGGTGAAGGGGATGATGCCGTAACCAAAATGGTGACGAAGTCTGAACAGATCAATGCAGCAACCGCACTCTGGACACTCCCTAAGTCGGAGCTTAAAAAAGAGGACTATATCGAGTTCTATAAGACCATCGGGCATGATAGTGATGAGCCACTCACCTATCTCCACAACAAGGTCGAAGGGGCGCAAGAGTTTACAACCCTCTTCTATCTCCCCAAAACAGCTCCAATAGATATGTATCGAGCGGACTATACACCAGGGGTGAAGCTCTATGTCAAACGCGTCTTTATCACCGATGATGACAAAGAGCTACTGCCTCCGTACCTTCGTTTTGTCAAAGGGGTGATTGATAGTGAAGATCTTCCACTCAATGTGAGTCGTGAGCTACTCCAAGAGAATAAGATCTTGGCAAATATCAAACAAAACTCTACCAAGAAGATCCTCCAAGCGATCAAAAAGCTTAAAGGAGAGGATGCCGATACCTTTATCGCACAGTATAACCGTGTGATGAAAGAGGGGGTCTATATGGATCATCTCAATAAAGAGCTACTCCTTGACATCGTGAAGTATAAATCTTCTACAGAAGAGGGGCTTGTAGGGTTTGAGGAGTATGTGAGCCGTGGAGACTCTGAGAAGAAAGAGATCTACTATATCACAGGTGAAGATGAGCAGGTACTGCGTAACTCACCACTCCTCGAAGCGTATAAAAAAGCCAATATCGAAGTGTTGATTATGGATGATAAAGAGGTCGATAGTATCGTCACACCTATGATCGGGCAGTATAAAGAGTGGACACTCAAAGATATCACCACAATTGATGCTCCTGACTCTAAGAGTGAAGAGGAGAAAGAGGAGGTCGCTAAGGAGTTCAAATCCTTGACCGATAAGATCAAAGAGACACTAGGGGATGCGGTCAAAGAGGTCAAGACCTCGACGCGTCTCACCTCTAGCCCCTCATGTGTCATCAAGGACCCCAATGACCCAATGGCAGGTATGGCAGCGATGTTTGCCCAGATGGGACAAGAGGCTCCTGAGACCCCACTCATCTTGGAGATCAATCCAGAGCATGAGATGATCAAGAAGCTTGATGGACTCTCTGATACTTCACTCTTTGAGGATCTTAGCTGGATTCTTCTTGATAGTGCTAAGCTCTCAGAAGGGCTAGAGCCTAAAGACAAAAGTGCCTTTGCACAACGCGTCGCTACAGTTGCGACGAAAGCACTCTAAGCCCCCCTTCTCGATAGCCCCTCTGCGTGAGAGGGCTATCGCCCCTTTTAGACGCTCTATGCTATAATCTCCTCTTATTTAAAAACCCATACGATCTAAGGATGTAGAGTGTATAGCAAAATCTCCCCCCAAAAAAAAGCCACCATTGTCTCTAGTAGTGTGGCGACGGTTTTAGTGATTGTTAAGTTAGTGATCGGTATTGCTAGTGGTTCGGTGGCACTCTTAGCCTCTGCAATCGACTCGCTCCTCGATACGCTAGTCTCACTCTTTAACTTCTTTGCAATTAAAAAAGCAGAAGAGCATCCTGATGAGGCGTACCATTATGGTAAGGGGAAGATCCAAGCGATCGCAGCGGTGATAGAGGGGACGGTCATCACCCTCTCTGGAGTCTATATCATCTATGAGGCGATTAAGAAGCTCAATAGTGGCAGTGTCACCACACTCCTCACCCCCGCTATCGTTGCGATGCTCTTCTCTCTTGTGGTGACCTACTTTTTGGTACAGTATCTACTCAAGATAGCCAAGCAAACCGATAACCTTGTCATCAAATCAGATGCCTTGCACTACCAAACAGACCTCTGGAGCAATGCCGCTGTTCTTGTGGCACTAGGATTGGTCTACCTCACAGGTATCGATATGATCGATGCACTTTTTGGTCTAGGGATAGGACTCTATATCATCTACTCAGCCTATGAGATCATCCAAGAGGGGGTCGAGATACTGCTTGATAAAGCACTCGATGGAGAGGTGGTCGCAGGGATTGGGGAGATTATCTCCTCGCATGCTGAGGTGACGAGCTACCACTGGCTCAAGACCCGTACCGATGGGACGACAAACTTTGTGGAGTTTCATATGGTACTGCGTCCCAATATGCTACTGCTTGAAGCTCACCGTATCGCAGATGAGATGGAGGATAAGATTATGTTGCTAGAGCAGAAAAAACGCTGGGTGATTACACCACACTTTGATCCCTATGATGATGAGGAGATGAATGAGGCGATGCTTTATGGTCGTCCACTCCAGACCCAAGAGTGTGAACTCTAGTGGCACGCCCTATCTATCTCCTCTCCCCGACCCCTAGAGCAGGGGTGGAGTCCTTGCCGATGATTTGCTTTGCTACAGTAGCAGAGCAGATTGAGTTTGGGGGGTGTGATACCCTGCTCTTTACCTCCAAGCAAGCCGTTCTCACTGCGGAGGCGATTGATCCTGCGTGGCGATCCTACCCCTCTATCGCGATTGGGAGTGCGACTAAGCGACAAATTGAGGTGTTGGGGGGGGAGGTACTCTACCACCCGACCCACTTCTATGGAGAGGCACTCAGTCAGGATATCGCAACATTCTTTGCGACCCGTTCGCTCCTCTATCTGCGTCCCGAGGTGATCTCTTTTGACTCCAAGGCGTTTTTGGCACGCGAAGGGATAGTGCTTCATGAGCAGATACTCTATCGTACCTCCTGTATCGAGTATGATGCCACCTCCAGACCACCATCAGGTGCAGTGATTGTCTTCACCTCCCCCTCAACGATACACTGTTTTGTGAAGCAGTTTGGGTGGGAGGAGAGCTACCATGCGGTGGTGATTGGTTATGCGACCCAAGAGCATCTTCCGCAAGGAGCCCTCTATAGTGTTGCGGAGACACCACTTATTGATGCGTGTATCCAGAAGGCACAGGAGATTGCAAAATCCTAAAAGCCCTAGAGATTATTTACTCCTCTCTAACCCCAAATAGGTTATAATAAATCTAACCTGAGTGGTGCGACGACTGTATATGGGGTCCAACATTTATTTTTGTGGGATAGGTAGTTGTTTGGTGTGTAGACATTTTCGTTTGAGTAGGGGTTCGCCCTACGAGAAATTGACTCCTAAAGAGCAACTCTCTCCTGCACCGTTGGCTTTTTAGGGCCGATTTTAAACAGAACGGCCACTTGGGGGAGTTAGGATTTTCAAAAAGCTATCATCCTTATGACCTCTTTTTAAAAATCCTCTATACATACTGGGTATAACAACGGGACTTTTCCCCTCGCTTGGGGTGTATCACAACTTACTTTTGGAGAGAATCATGAATGTATTAATTATAGGTGCGGGTGGTAGAGAGTACTCTATTGGTCTTGCACTCAAAAGAGATGACAAGGTAGAGAAGATCTACTTCGCACCAGGCAATGGGGCAACCGATACCTTGGGTGAGAACCTTGCGATCAGTGACTTTGGTGCGTTGGCAGATTTTGTCGAGGCAAATGGGGTGGATTTGACCATAGTAGGGCCTGAAGCACCCTTGGTTGAGGGGATTGTAGATCTCTTTGAGGCAAGAGGCTTGACGATATTTGGTCCCTCTGCCAAAGCAGCTCAGCTTGAGGGATCTAAGATCTTTATGAAGAACTTCTTGGCTCGTCACAATGTTCCTACCGCGAAGTATATTGAGACAGACTCACTAGAGGATGCCTATACGTTTATCAACACCCTTGAGGCACCTATCGTCGTCAAAGCCGATGGACTCTGTGGGGGTAAAGGGGTGATTATCGCTCAGAGTCATGATGAGGCGAAGCGTGCCGCAGGGGAGATGCTTAGTGGTAACTCCTTTGGTGAGGCGGGAACCTCTATCGTGGTAGAGGAGTTCTTGGATGGGTATGAACTCTCAGTCTTTGCAATCTGTGATGGCAAAGACTATGTGGTACTCCCTGCAGCACAAGACCACAAACGACTCCTCAATAATGATGAAGGACCCAATACAGGTGGGATGGGTGCCTATGCCCCAACACCCCTTGTCAATGAGATGATCTATCAGAAGCTCAATGAACGCGTCATTGAACCAACCCTTAAAGGGATGGAAGCGGAGGGTATGCCGTTTACGGGGGTACTCTTTATTGGTGTGATGGTGGTAAAAGGTGAGCCAATTATCCTTGAGTACAATGTCCGTTTTGGAGATCCTGAGTGTGAAGAGCTAATGCCTCTACTCAAGTCACCTGCGAGTGAGCTTTTTTATAAGGCCGCTACGGGGGATCTTAAGAGTGCGACGATAGAGTTTTATGATAAGTATGCCGTGGGTGTGGTGATGGCGAGTAAGAACTACCCCTATAAGAGTACACCCCCTGCAGAGATCATCATCGATGATATCTACCATGAGGAGCTACATGAGAATGCCCATATCTCCTATGCGGGGGTGAGCCGTGGTGAAGATGGTAAGCTCTACGCCTCAGGTGGTCGAGTACTCGTCTGTGTGGGTGTAGGGGAGAGTATCAAGGAGGCACAAGAGCGTGCCTATATGCTCGTAGGACAAGTACACTTTGCTGGAAAGCAGTGTCGTACCGATATCGCCTACCAAGCACTCTAAGCATGACTTATGTCTGAGTCTACTACCTCCTTGTCACTCACTACACCTCGTAGACGGGTGGGTGCTTTTGTCATTGATGATATGGTCGTGGCACTGTTGCTGTTTGCGATCTTTTATGATCAGATTATGGTGATGGCATCTCATCTCCCTGTGGTCTTGACCCCTGAGGCGATGGAGGCATTTAAGCTAGAGATCAATCAGTTTACAGTAGAGAACCTCTCACTCATTCTAGGTCTAAAGATCCTCTACCATACAATCCCCGTCTGGCAAAATGGTACAACCCTAGGGAAGTACCTCATGAAGATGCGTGTAGTAGATAGCCGAGGGGCGTGGCGTGTCTCATTTGTGCAGGCACTTTTGCGTGCATCACTGCGTATTGTGAGTGAAGCGTTTTTCTATCTAGGGTTTGTGATGGCATTTTTTATGCCACGCAGACAGACATTTCATGATAAGCTCTCAGGGTGTGTTGTTGTTGATGCGTAGTCTCCTGCTATGGGTGTTTCTTCTTGGGGGAGTCTCCTCTCTCTATGGGGTTGAGGGTGAGAAGCTTGAGGTGAGAGCGAAGGTCTTGGAGACGACTCAGCATAGTGTCAGAGCAACCGATGGGGTAGTGGTCTACTATCAAGATGCGATGATCAAAGCCAAAACAGCTCTGTATAATCGTGATACACATCGCTTGACACTAGATGGTGAGGTCGAGATGATCGGCTACCAAGGGAGTAAAGAGCATACCACCCACCTAGAGATCGATACCCAGACCAAAGAGGTCACCTTCCATGAACTCTTTTTTGTGAGTAGTAATGATGTCTGGCTCTTCACCGATAAGGCGAACCGAAAAGAGCATAACTATAGCTTTGGGACGACACTCCTCTCTAGCTGTGATGTCGATGATCCTCTCTGGAAGATGGTCTTCGCTCGATCTCTCTACGATAGCCAAGCCCACTATATGAAGGTCTATCACGCCAAGATCTACTTTGGTGATCTCCCTATCCTCTACACCCCCTATATGGCATTTACCACCCAAAAAGAGCGAAGCTCTGGGCTACTCTATCCTCTCTTTGGTTACACTACCAAAGAGGGTTACCTCTATGAACAGCCAATCTTTTGGGCAATCTCTGAGAGTATGGATCTCGAACTCAACCCACAACTTCGTACCGATAGGAGTCAGGGACTCTATGGGACTTTTCGCTTTGTGACCACTCCTTATGCATCGGGTAAGCTACGCTTGGGTTACTTTAAAGATAGCAAAGCCTATCAGCTAGCAGAGGAGACAACCGAAGTGGAGCATTATGGTGTGGAGTTTAACTATGAGTCCTCTCGGGTTTGGAGTGATAGGCTAGGGGAGGGGGTAGATGATGGTCTCTATATCAACAGTACTTTTCTCAATGATATCGACTATATCAACCTACAGCAGGGGCAGTTGAAGCACTTTGGGCTTACACCACTTCAAGAGTCACGCTTCAACTACTTCCTCTCCACTGATGCCTACTATTTTGGGGTCAATGCCAAGTACTTTGTCGATACGCGTAAAGTAGACAACAACACCACGCTTCAGATACTTCCCGCACTTCAATTCCATAAGCATCTCGGTCGACTGATATGGGATAATCTCACCTATAGTGTGGATCTACAGTTTAAGAACTTTACCCGAGAAGAGGGGACAACGCTTAAGCAGGTAGAGGTGAAGCTTCCTTTGGAGTTTACTGTGTCATTTTGGGATGATTTTCTCAATCTCTCACTTGGGGAGTCCCTCTACTATAGTAAGTTCTTCTTTGGGAATGATACCTATGAGTATGATCTGTTTGAGTACTATAGCAATATCCACAAAGCCAAGCTCTTTAGTGACCTCACCAAGCACTATGGGAGCGTTATCCATGTGCTACAGCCTGCGGTGGAGTATATCAAGCCAGGGAATGAGACCCAAGATCCTGTTGCGTTTGAAGCTTTGAGTCATGAGCAGAAGGAGCTTTTTGCGGTGGGGTTGCCTGAGGAGTACTACACCTTTTCTCTAAGTCAGTACTTCTATGATGCTAGAGCGAAGTTGAGATTCTATCAGCGTCTCTCTCAAGCCTACTACCCCAACCGTGACTACACCTTCTCTGATATTCACAATGAGATGCAGTACAACTGGCGAAAGTGGCAGTTCTATAGTGATTTGGTCTACTCTCATGAGTTTGGTGAGGTGCGTAAGCTCTCTAGCCGTATCGCCTTGCGTGAGAGTGGATATAGCTTCTCCTTGGCACACTCCTATAAGCAGATGTTGCCTGATCAACCCACTACGCATACCTCCAATGACCTTAACTTCAACTTCAACTATACCCTCAATGAAAGGGTCTCGCTTCATGGAGCATTGACCTACAATATCGATGACGCTGTGAGTGAGCAGTGGAAGGTAGGGGGGGAGTATAAGCGAGACTGTTGGAGTATGTCCGCCTCTGTGCGTCAAGATATCATCCCCCGACCAACAGGCTATACCAAAGAGAACACCTTCTATGTACGATTCAACTTTATCCCGTTTGGTGGGGTAGGGGGGGAAAGGTAGATGCATGATGATCCTATAGTTGTAATAGCAGAGGCATTGGAGGTCTTAGCCCTTCCTAAGCTTATCTGCAAAGAGGATATCAAAAAACGATACCGTTTTTTGGCACGGCAGTATCACCCCGATTTGGGGGGTGATGCGACGAAGATGGAGCAGATCAACCACGCCTATGGGGTTTTGATGCAATATATAGAAGAGTTTCGTTATACTTTTGATGAAGAAGAGATTCGTAGACAATTCCCTGGAGTAGGTCATGCCCAACGATTTAGACCCTAAGTACTATTTTGAGGATAACCAAGATGCGGCACAACAGCTGATACAGACTCTGCCTATCGCACTGCTGAGTGAGAATGAGACTGTGGTGATTGGGGTGAGTGAGTCGGGGGTCTACTTTGCTGATCAGATCGCTAAAGCCGTAGATGCCCGTATGGATATTCTACTCACTGAGCCCATTATGGCTCCTAACAACAGTGAACTCCCCATCGCCATGGTCTCAGAGACCGAAGAGGTGGTAATACACAAAGTCCTCATCGATGCGTTTGAGATCAATGAGGACTATATCTACAATGAGGCACACCGTAAGTATGAGGAGGATGTCCTTAAGTATATCTATAAGTACCGCAAGGGGCGAGAGCTTAGTGCCTTGAAAGATAAGTATGTGGTACTTGTCGATAGCTGTGTGGAGACAGGGTTGACGATGATGGTGGCACTCAAGTCGGTTATCGAAGAGGGGGCAAAAAATGTCTATATCGCCACCCCACTACTCGATAAGAGTGTCTATAACAATCTCCTCTCGGTCTGTGATGGTCTCTTCTGCCCTCATAAGATATCAGACTATATTTCGATAGAATACTACTACGGAGTATTTACAGACCCTACTTTTGATGAGGTGCGTGAGACAATTGTCTCCCAAGAGCAACGCCTCAAAGCAAAAACTGAAAACTAAAAGGAAAATAAGCGAATGCAAGAGACAATAATAGCAATCAATAGCAATGGATTAGATGAGAAATTTGAGTTTAACAAGGTAGCCAAGCAAGCGAGTGGGGCAGTGATGTACCGACAAGGGAAAGCAGCCATTATCGCAGCCGTTGCGATTGATGAGAAGCCCGTAGATGAGGATTTCCTCCCCTTAACGGTTCAGTATATGGAGCGTTCTTACGCCGCAGCGAAGATCCCTGGAGGGTTTATCAAGCGTGAGACTAAGCCAGGTGACTTTGAGACTTTGACCTCTCGTATCGTGGATAGATCGTTGCGTCCACTCTTCCCCAAAGGGTTTCACTACCCTGTGACGATTAGTATCATGGTGGTGAGTGCTGATAGTGAGGTCGATATGCAAGTGGCGGCACTCCACGCTGCTAATGCCGCGTTGTTTATCTCTGATATCCCCTTTAGTAAGAGTATCGCAGCGGTACGAGTGGGGATGATAGCCGATCAAATCGTGATCAACCCAACACTCGATGCTCTTGCCTCTAGTACACTTGACCTTCTTGTGGTCGGGTCAGGTAGTGATATGGTGATGATTGAGATGCGTACACTCTCCTCTCAAGATGGTGCGTTGCAGGTTGCCAATGAGTTGAGTGAATCGGATCTTGTTGAGGTGATTGGGCGTGCAGGTGAAGCGATAGCCGAAGCGACTCATGCGTATGAAGAGGCATTTACGCCCTTTATACGCACGCCACTACTACTTGCCCTTGCTGAGGAGCGTGTCGATGAAGCACTCTATCGCTATATCCAAACCAACTACACCGAGGCAGTAGAGCAGGCGATCTCACATATGGCAAAGAGCGAACGATCAACAGAACTCAAAAAGGTACGCACGCGTATCTTGGAAGCACTTGAAGCAGAGGGTAAGGAGGCAGACAAAGAGCTAGTCTCCAAAGTCCTTGACCGCTTCAAGAGTACCATTGTGCGTTCGATGATCTTGGATACGGGTGTACGAGCAGATGGTAGAGCCGTCGATGAGGTACGCCCTATCACGATAGAGACCAACCTACTCGACTCGGTTCACGGCTCATGTCTCTTCACGCGTGGACAGACCCAAGCCCTCGTGACCGTAACCCTTGGAGATAAAAAAGATGCACAGATGTATGAACTCATCACTGCACCCAACAGCCTCTCAGAACACCTTATGGTACACTACAACTTCCCAGGCTACTCTGTAGGTGAAGCAAAATATATCGGGGCGCCAGGACGCAGAGAGCTAGGACACGGTAACCTCGGTAAGCGTGCTTTAGAGCCTGCGGTACTGCTCAAGGGAGATGAGACAATCCGTATCGTCTCTGAGATACTAGAGAGTAATGGCTCCTCCTCTATGGCGACCATCTGTGGAGGCTCTATGGCACTTCGTGGAGCCAATGTCGGGATGACCAAGCTAGTAGCAGGGATCGCGATGGGATTGGTGACGGATGGAGTACGCCATGAGGTCTTGACCGATATCATGGGGCTAGAGGATCATGATGGTGATATGGACTTCAAAGTCGCAGGTACCCGTGATGGGATTACGGCACTTCAGATGGATATCAAGCTAGGGGGGATCGATTTGGATCTGCTCAAAGAGGCACTAGAGCGTGCGACACAAGGGAAGAACCATATCCTTGAGATCATGGAGTCTGCTCAGAAGGATATCGTTATGAGTGGAGCGTTGCCTAGTACAGAGTACTTCACGGTTAACCCTAGTAAGATAGGGGATATCATCGGTAAGGCAGGGGCGACTATCCGTGAGATTATCGAGAAGTTTGAGGTGAGTATCGATCTCGATCGTGACGCAGGGGGTGTCAAGGTCGCAGGTGGGGACAAAGCCAAAGTCCAAGCAGCCAAAGCCCATATCGAGAGTATCGCCTCCGCACCTGTACGCAAGCAGATGGTCTATGAGGTGGGTAAAAGCTACCAAGGTAAGGTCAAAAAGATTGTAGACTTTGGTGTGTTTGTTGAGATGCCTGATGGGTTTGATGCACTGCTTCACATCTCTAAAGTCGCCAAAACACGCGTCAATAATCTCTCTGAGCGATACAGTGAAGGGGATGATATAGAGGTGATTGTGATGGAGCAGAAGGGTAAAAAAGTAGAACTTGCAACGGTGGAGTTTTTAGCCTAGTTTAAATTGCTTTTAGCTATACTTTCGCCGTTTAGATGAGGTGATTAGTAGGGAAATGGTGGCATTTATGTCTCTGTTGGCAGTGGCAACACTGTTTACGCTATCCGAACAGATCTCTAAGACAGTCAAAGGGGACTTAAAACCCAACAATTTAAAGGATATAAATATGAAAAAGTTTTTCTTACTTTTCTTGGCACTTGGTGCTGTTGCATTTGCTGGTGAAGCAGATGGTGAATCTATGATTAAAGCATACTCAGTAGTTGCTGCTGGTGTTGGTCTTGGTCTTGCTGCTCTTGGTGGTGCTATCGGTATGGGTCATACGGCTGCTGCAACTATCGCTGGTACAGCTAGAAACCCAGGTCTTGGTGGTAAACTTATGACTACTATGTTTATTGCTCTTGCTATGATCGAAGCACAAGTTATCTATACACTTGTTATTGCTCTTATCGCACTTTACGCAAACCCATTTATTGGTTAAGTTTAGTTTAAGGTTGTGGTGGTATAATACCGTCACAACTTTATGTTAGAGTCTAGGTAGAGACTTAAAACTTATCAACTTACTAAGCGTCAGTGGTGGAACGGTAGACACGCCAGCTTGAGGGGCTGGTGGGCGCAAGCCCGTGGAGGTTCAAATCCTCTCTGACGCACCATCTCAATTATGAGACTTCCCCCTAAATTATCCAATTAAAAAATTCTTAATATTTATTTTCATAAAAGTCTTTCTAAACTTTTACGATAAACAGACTAAATCTCGATAGCTTCCCTAATTTATGGCTTTTTGATTGTCATTCTATCTTTTTTTAAGATTAAGTTGTGTTATAATGACTCTATCTTAAAAAAAGGAACAATGATGACAAAAGCAGATTTTGTAGAGTTGGTACAAAAAAATGGCGAGTTTGAGAGTAAAGCAGCAGCAGAGAGAGCAGTAAAGGCATTTACTGATTCTATTACCGAAGCACTCGTCAAAAAAGAGTCTGTAGCCCTCGTAGGTTTTGGGACCTTTACGACAGTAGAAGTAGCAGAGAAGAGTGGTAAAGTACCAGGAACAGACAAAACCTATACAAAACCAGCACACACCGCACCTAAGTTTAAAATGGGTAAAACACTCAAAGACGCTGTTGCCAACGCATAATCCTTATTGAGCCTCCTCTGCGGAGGCTTGATCTTCCTCTTCCTCTTCCTCTTATCTGAGATAGAATCCTCTCTTTTTCCCTTTGGTATTTTTATCGTGTGATACAGTATGCTTAGTGTAGAGTTATGCTAAAATGAGCTTTTTAGTTTATATGTTTTGCATATCAAAAGGATAGTTTTGAAAATAGTAGATAAGAAGGCTCTAAAAAGAGAAGCGATCATCCAAGGAGCATTACAACTCTTCTCCTCCAATGGATTTCACAGAACCACTATCCCCGATATCGCAACCAAGTTACAGATGAGTGTTGGCAATCTCTACAACTACTTCTCCTCTAAAGATGTCTTGGCAAAAGAGATTATCAAATACACCTCAGAGGTGCTAGGAGATGAGATACGCACGGTCAATATGCTAGAGATCTCCTCGCGTGAGAAGATTCATAAGATTGTTACGATTTACTTTAGCATGGCAAAAGAGAAGCCTGAGATGATTGAGTATTTTTTGCGTGTCTATCTCTCTCACCGTGAGGTTTTTAAGGATGGGTGTGAGGGGATGACCTGTGTGAGTGGCTTTATCACTGAGATTATGATCTTTTTTGATGATGGGGTGAGTAGTGGAGAGCTTCGCAATCAAGACTTCTTCTCTGCGTTTGGACTCTTTATGGGCTATCTTGGGGGGATGGTATTTCTCGAAGGGGAGGCGATACTCCCTCGAAGCTTGGATGAGTATATCGAGGATATCTCACGCAATATCTACTACGCACTCAAGAGTGTATGATGTCAAAACTTACACTTGTTTGGGTTCAGTCCATCAGTTGTAATGGTAATGCACACTCTTTTCTCAATCATCCTGAGCTCTTTTCTATTCTCTCTCACTTTGAACTACTCTACCACCCTGTACTCGATACCCCCTATGGACTCACCGAATTAATCGAGAGTGAGATCCCTTGTGATATCTTGATCCTTGAGGGGTCTTTCAAGGCTGAGGGGGTTGTGAAGGTGGGGGTAGAGATACTTCCTGTGATTGAATCCTATGCAAAGCGGGCTGAGCATATCATCACCGCAGGGACTTGTGCTACTTTTGGAGGGGTCTTTAAGCAGTATGACCCTACGCATATCACAGGGTTTTGTTTTGATGAGGAGGAGCGAGTGAGTCGCTATGACTCCTACGCCTCTAAGTTGATCTCTCTACCAGGGTGTCCCATCCATCCCAAATGGCTCTCCTATGTCTTGATGATGTTGGCTCAAGGTATCTCTATCCCTCTTGACCACCTTCATCGTCCTCAAGAACTCTATGGGATTACGGTGCATACAGGCTGTACACGCAATGAGTATTTTGAGTGGAAAGTCGATACCAAAGGGTGGGGACTCAAAGAGGGGTGTCTCTTCTATGAAAATGGCTGTCAAGCTCCCTATACCCGAGGCAGTTGCAATAAAATCCTCTGGAATGATATCAGCTCCAAGACAATCGTGGGGACTCCCTGCTTTGGGTGTACAGAGCCTAGCTTTCCCAAAACGGCCCTCTTTCATACCAAGACTAATATGGGGATCCCCGCCACAATGCCCTTAGGGGTGCCTCGCCGTGCCTACCTCACCGCTACAGGTATCGCCAAGAGCTTTAAGATCAAGAGGTTAGAGGAGAGGGTGGTGGAGTATGAGGTGTAACTACCAAGAAGGATCGATAGGATGCAGATAAAACAACTGATAGAGAAGATAGAGGGAGAGGCTGAGCTTGATTTCACACTCTCTCATGGGCGTGTGGAGGATGTCACGATCAACTTTGGATTCTATCGTGGAATAGAGGAGATTTTGGTTGGGAAGCATCTTTTGGATGCGTTGGTGATTACCCCTCGGGTCTGTGGTATCTGTAACCATGCACACCTTATCGCATCGGTACGAGCGATAGAGGATGGATACCAAAAAGCAGGGGTAGAGGTAGCGTTGAGCCCGAAGGCGAAAGGGATTCGTGAGTTTACACTATCGTGTGAACTGATACAAAACCATATGAAGTGGTTTTATTTGACGATTTTACCTCAGTTGGAGAGGCTTGTAGGAGCGGAAACAGGGGAGAACTATGCACTCAAAGCCTCCTATCTCTCCTCTACGATCACCAAAGCGTTGGCACTCTTTGCAGGGCAGTGGCCTCACTCTAGCTACGCGGTACCAGGTGGGGTGACTTGTGACCCCACCTATGTGGAGGTGATGCAGGCTCAAAGTCTGCTTGATGAGACGATACGCTTTTTTGAAGAGGTGGTGATTGGTATGCCGTTTGAATGCTATCTTGCGAGAGACAAAGCGTTGCATCTTCAAGAGATTGCAGGAGATTTTGGACGGCTCTTGGGGTTGATGGAGAGAGAAGGGATGGGAGAGGTAGGGCAGAGTCATGATCGTTTTATTGTCTTTGGTGAGGAGATCTTTTTTCGCTCAGGTAAATCGATGGCGACGACGGTCTCAGGGGTTGATGTGCGTTATGTAGAGGAGGCGATACAGCAGGGGAGTTATGCCAAAGCGGTGAGCTACAAACAGCGACTCTATGAGGTCGGACCGCTTGCGCGTGCGATGGTCGCCAAAGAGCCGATGGTCAAGAGCCTCCATAAGTACTACAAAGACTCTCTACTGACACGGATCTTTTCGCGTGTTCATGAGGTGGTACGACTCTTGGACTATAGCAAAACCCTACTCCAAAACCTTAGACTCGATGAACCCTCCGCAACCCTCCCTACACTCCCTAAGCTAGATAGCCTAGAGGGGGTAGGGGTCGTTGAGGCAGCACGGGGATCCCTCATCCACCGTACGCGTGTCGTTGAGGGGCATATCACGCAGTATGATATTATCGTCCCGACACAGTGGAATCTCAGCCACGGTAATGCCCTTGAGCGGGGTATCGCAATCGAAGCGATGGTGGGAAGTGAGACGATAGAGAAGGCCTCTTTTATCTTCAAATCGTTTGATATCTGCTCTGTCTGTACAACTCAGTAGCCCCCAACTCTCCCCCAAACGATAGCGTATAGACTTGTTATTTCAGAGAAAAACTACTCACCAATTAAATAAATGAATGAGTATTCATTTATTTGTAAGTTTACTTTCCCTATGATTTGAATAGTTATTCAATTTTAAAAGGAGAAGTGGATGAGTATTGAAAAAACAGATAGCTCTTATGATCTATTGTATAGATCGTTTAAAGAGCGGATTGCACAGTTGGAGACGCTACCTAAGATGGATGAGAGCAACTCTATTGAGCGTGCGATAGAGGAGAAGGGGTTTTCTCGAAGAGATTTTATGAAGTGGGCGGGGATGATGACAGCCGTACTCTCACTCCCCTCTAGCTTTACACCTCTTATGGCAGAGGCGATCAAGGTCGCCGATAGACTCCCTATCGTATGGTTGCATATGGCAGAGTGTACGGGGTGTAGTGAGTCACTGCTTCGTTCAGCAGAACCGACGATTGATAGTCTGATCTTTGATTATATCTCATTGGAGTATCATGAGACGCTTATGGCTGCTGCGGGGTGGCAAGCAGAGCAGAACCTTGAGGGAGCCATAGAGAAGTATAAGGGGAGATATATCCTTATGGTTGAGGGGGGGATCCCTACAGGCAACGCAGGCGCTTATCTGACGATTGGTGGGCATGCCAAAAAAGGTAAAGATATCGCCTATGAAGCCTCAGAACATGCCGCAGCAATCTTTGCTATTGGGACTTGTTCGGCATTTGGTGGGGTACAAGCAGCTGTCCCCAACCCTACAGGAGCGGTGGGTCTTAGTGAAATCACCCATAAACCTGTCATCAATGTACCAGGGTGTCCTCCTAGTGAGAAGAATATCGTAGGAACACTCCTACACTATATCCTCTATGGTACACTCCCCGCACTTGATGCCTACAACAGACCAAAATGGGCTTATCGTAACCGTATCCATGACCTCTGTGAACGACGCGGGCATTTTGATGCGGGTGAGTTTGTCGAACAGTTTGGAGATGCAGGTGCCAAAGAGGGATACTGTCTCTACAAGGTAGGGTGTAAAGGACCATATACCTTCAACAACTGCTCTAAAAATAAGTTCAACCAAGGTACCTCATGGCCTGTTCAGGTTGGGTTTGGATGTATGGGATGTAGTGAACCTGACTTCTGGGATACTATGGGTGTTGTGGGAGAGCCTCTCTCCGAGAAGCTCTACAATACGACCTTTAGTGGGATGGGAGCAGATGCCACTGCGGATAAGATAGGGGTGACACTTCTGAGTGCCACAGTTGTAGGAATCGCCGCACACGCTGTGATCTCAACCATTAAAAAACCAAAAGAGTAGAGAGGAGAGAAGATGAGTAAAAGAGTAGTAGTAGATCCAATTACAAGAATAGAGGGACACCTTAGAGCAGAGGTGATTGTGGGAGATGATGGGGTCGTAGAGGATGCCTTTGTCTCCTCTACCTTATGGAGAGGATTAGAGGTGATTGCTAAGGGGAGAGATCCACGAAATGTACCATTGATTATGCAGAGGATTTGTGGGGTCTGTACCTACTCACACTACCTCAAAAGTACCATTGCGGTAGAAGATGCCCTAGGGATCAAGATACCTCTCAATGCGGAGTTAGTGCGTACACTGATGAATGCTGCACTCTTCTTCCATGACCATGTGGTACACTTCTATCATCTTCATGGTGTGGATTGGGTTGATATCGTCTCTGCGTTGAGTGCAGATGAGAAAAAAGCGAGTGAGTTGGCATTTAAATATAGTGACAACCCGATCGGTACAGGGGTCAATGAGCTGAAAAAAGTCAAAGAGACCGTAGCCAAATTTGCTAAGCATCCTCAAGGACTTGGACCCTTTGCCAATGCGTATTGGGGACATGGTACCTATAAGTTCACACCAGAGCAGAACCTTATTGCCCTCTCTCACTACCTCAAAGCCCTAGAGATGCAACGCATCGCAGCACAGCTTTTAGCGATTTTTGGTGGGAAACAACCTCACCCACAATCACTCGTAGTCGGTGGTGTAACCTGTGTTATGGATATCTTAGATCCTTCGCGTATGGGAGAGTATCTCACCAAGTATAAGACAATGGCAAACTTTGTCAAAAATGCTTATGTAGCCGATATCAAAATGGCTGCGGAGATGTTCAAAGAGGAACCCTCTGTAGTCAAGCCTGTAGGGGTCAAAAACTTTATGGCATTTAGAGACTTTATGGTCGGTAGAGATCAGTATCTCTTTGATAGTGGATATATTGAAAATGCTGATTTGAGTAAGGTATTTGATATTAATGAAGACCTTATCACGGAGGAGGCAACCCACTCATGGTATGCAGATGATGAGCCACTCCACCCCTATGATGGTAAAACCAATCCAAACTACACAGGGTTTGTAGAGGGGGAGAGTGTTGGACCTGATGGCGAGATGATTCATTCACAAAATATCGATCCAAAAGGAAAATATAGCTGGATTAAATCCCCTCGTTATGATGGTAAACCAATGGAGGTTGGACCTTTGGCATGTCTACTTGTCAGTTATGCTAGAGGTAATAAGCTGGTACAAGCGTCTGTCAATGGCTTCTTAAAAGAGACGGGACTCCCCGTCTCTGCACTCTTTACAACCCTAGGGCGTACCGCAGCGCGTGCATTGCAGTGTGAGATTATCGCAGACAATGCTATCCTTGCCTTTAATAACTTGATAGAGAACCTAAAAGTCGATCAAGAGACCTGTGCTCCTTATGTCATCGATAAGGATAAGGAGTATAAAGGACGCGGGATTGGAGATGTGCCAAGAGGGATGCTTAGCCACTGGATACGCATCAAAAATGGTGTCTGTGAAAACTACCAAGCGGTTGTCCCTAGTACATGGAATGCCTCTCCTGAAGATGCCAAAGGGATCAAAGGACCTTATGAAGCGGATCTGGTTGGGCTGAAGATACTCGATATCACACAACCCTTGGAGATTATCCGTATTATCCACTCGTATGATCCTTGTATCGCGTGTGCTGTGCATGTGATGGATACAAAGGGCAATAAGCTAAGTGAGTACAAAGTTGATCCTCTCTATGGGGGTGCATGTAATGTCTAAGGAGCTAAAATGGAAAATGTAGATAAAAACGCCATTCACAATACAGAGATTGTTCAGGAGATGGAGTTTAGTGCAGGGTATCGATGGCAACATTGGATCCGTGCACTCTCGATTGTGGTATTGACAGTTACAGGGTTCTATATTGCTGTTCCTTTTGTCTCTCCCATTCCCAATTCTGAGCCGACAAATTTTATGTATGCGCTCTTTAGAAGTTGGCATATTATTTTTGGATTTGTGATGACTTCGGTAGTCCTCTATAAGAGTTATACCTTTATTTTTAATTCAAAAAATAAGATAGAACGCGATGCCATTAAAGATATCTTCAATCCTAAGGTGTGGCTACAGCAGATAGGGTACTATCTCTTTATTACCAAGCACCCAAAGCTGAGTGGGGTCTATAACCCTGTGCAGTTTATGGCATATGCGGGTTTCTATATGATGATGTTTGTGTTAATTTTGACAGGATTTATCCTCTATGTTCATGTTTATCACGATGGACTTGCAGGGCTTCTATATGATCCTATGTTACGCTTAGAGGTGATGATGGGGGGACTTGCAATGGTTCGAGAGATACACCATATTGTGATGTGGGGTGTGATCTTGTTTGTGGTAGGGCATGTCTATATGGCGATATTCAACGCCGTCTATGGCAAAGAGGGGGCGATGGATGCGATCTTCTCTGGGCTCAAATGGCATAAAAAGCATTAAGGTTTAAGTAGGAGGTGTTAGAGGGATTAGCTCCTCTAACGCTTCACCTAGAGACAAATACTAGTCACGAGAGAAAAGAAATTTTTATCTGTTATCCAAAACATGTAAGGTATCTCCTCTTTTCTCTCCTTAGTAGTATTTATCAAGAGGGAAAATGGTAGTTTTTGATAATGTGTCCCTGTGTATAACCTCCTTAAAATTTACACAACTTTCCTTTCATTTTCCCTCTTCTCTCTTGATAGGTACTACACGATAGAGTGTCTTAGTGCATTGATATAAAAGGATATATTTGAAAATTTTAATACTAGGTATTGGTAATATTTTGTTTGGAGATGAGGGGATTGGACCACACTTGGCAAATCTCATTGAGGAGAAGTATCACTTTGGTTCTATAGCGCATGAGGTAGAGATTATTGATGGGGGGACACTGGCTCAACGGCTGATTCCTATTATCACCGAGTATGATCGTATCCTTCTGATAGATTGTGTCAATGTAGAGGGGGGAGCTGTGGGGGATGTCTATGCCTTTGATTTTGACAAAGTACCTGACTTTATCACTTGGAATGGTTCGGCACATGAGGTGGAGATGCTTCAGACACTTCAGATGATTGAGATGATGGGGGATCTCCCCCCTGTGAAGATTGTCGGGGTGATTCCTCATGTCATTGGAGAGGATAGTACCTTTACGATGACCGAGGCGGTGGTAAATGCAAGTGAGACGATGGAGCGTGTGATTCTTGATGAGCTTAGAGGTATTGGTATCACGATAGAGGTGAAGGATGAATCACTCAAGATTACGGATGTGACCTCCACGACCTATATCAAAGGAGTCACCTATGATATTGGAGTATAAGCTTATCTACCCTGCCCATGCACGAGTCTATGAGAAGATATTTTTAGAGCAACTTCGTACCTCAAGTCTCCAAGGAAACCTCTCTAGAGAGGGGCTTGAGTTGAGACTCTTTGTTGAGGCGGAGGAGCCTCAAGCCCTTGAAGCATTTGCGACAGATTTTGCGATGCGTCTCCCGCACTCACTCTTTTTGTACGGGACAGAGGCTAGACTTGTAGAGGAGATGCCTACGATACCCTATCCACTTGTAGAGGAGAAGAAGATATCACTTCCTCCCTGTCCTGCGTGTCTCAACTCCATTAAAGAGCGTTATGATATCTCTACGGCGTGTGACTGGTGTGGATACGCAGTAGAGGCAAGTAGTGGAGCGTATCAAGAGCAGTTTGAGCATACGGCACAGAAGATAGAGGAGGGGGCTATCGTAGAGCTCAATACCTTCTATGGTAAGTATTTTGTAGGATGCCCCTCTGCACTGTGTAATGCGGTCTCTTTTGATATCTTGGCGTATGATCTTGCTACGGTGGAGAAGTATGCTACCGTAGAGTCCTATGAGTTGAATGCTTTGGCTTCACTAGAAAAACCTGCTATCAAGCTCAAGAAACGATTGCAGTTTACACGGGATTTTGAAGCAGTGGAGGCAGATTTGATACGCTTTCGCTTACCCGATGATGCGATACTCTATCTCTTGATGGAGGCACTTCATCAGCGTGGGGTAGATATCATTTTTATGACCAAACAGAGAGTTCATGCACAAGAGCAACTGCTCCTCACCCCTATCGTAGAGGAGCTTACTCCCCTAGAGGTGGTTGCCTCACCTAACCATACACTGATACTCAGTGGAGATAGAGGGGTGCCACCAACGCCTCTCTTGATGCCTAAGCTCACTCCACAGATCGATGCATTTCATGCTATTATTGAGCAGTGGAACCTCTCTCAATCTGCTCAAACTATCGCAGGGGTCAACCTCGATAGAAGTGGGGTCAATATCGTGGTGCAAGGGGAGAAGTTTGGATTGATTGAGTATCTTGCTTTTGGGTGTCACTTTGAGTCGATTGAGGAGATATTTCAGAAGATCTCTCTGAGTGATGAGGTGGGAGAGAAGTTGGTAGAGAACTACCAAACACACTTTTCGCAACACTATGAAGCGATTAAATCGATGCAGCTAGAGCAGTGGGATGGACTCTATGGACTTTGGGGTGTGATCGCCATTATACTAGGCTTTACCTCTACCGATAATCTCCAAGAGGGTGCAAAGCGTATAGAGGAGAATGCCTTGAACTTCCTAGGAGAGAGAGGACCTCGCATCGACTATAAGCTTGTCAACCTAGAGGGCAAACCCTCTTTTGATCCACTGATGACCATCCGTACAGCGATGAGCTTCAAGCTTGCGGGGGTTGATCCACTAGGGTTGTCCTATGGTGTGATTGAGAGCTTTTTGGAGTTTGTCACCAATGAGCTTGATGGACTCAAGGAGAGTATGGCAATCGATGCGGTGGTGGTGAGAGGGTCACTCCTTGCCAACCGACGCATTTTTGTGAAGATAAGTCAAGAGGTGTCGATGAATCATCGACTCTATTTTAGTCAAAGTGTAGAGAGGGTAGCTGTATGATACAACGCTATGGAGTGATGATGGTATGGATGGGGGCAATGCTCTTTGGTAACCCCTCTCTACACCATGAGTTTACCCCACACGATACCAACAATACGCTAGGTGTACGAAGTGTTATCCACCTCCCTACACGCGTAGATGAGTCATCGTATGAAGTAGAGATATTTGTAGGTAAACCGATGTACCTAGATAGCTGTAACCGCTATCGTCTCAAGGGGGATATCGCACAACAAGATGGGGCGATAGTGGTCTCCCATATCGGTGCGTTAGAGGCGTTGAGCCACAAGGTGTGTCACGGGGGCAAAAGGGATCGTTTTGTCTCTCTTTTTCGTTCTGAGGAGCTCTTTAGAGCTTATGAGAGTGAGAGGGCTATCGTGATCTACCATCCACGATGGTATGAGGTACGCTATCGTATCTTGAAGCAAGCACAACAGACCCAAAAAGCGATCGTGAGATAAGTTAGGGTGAGAGAGCAGAGCTATCATGTCACTATCAATGGTAGGGTACAAGGGGTAGGGTTTCGTCCCTTTATCTATCGGTTAGCACAATCATTCAATCTTTATGGTTCGATTAGCAATAGTACCACTGGGGTTGAAATCTTTATTAATAGCAACTTGCCTCAAGTAGAACAATTCCTTGATGCCATAAGAGCAAATGCTCCCACCCTTTCGACGATTGATACGCTGAGGTATCAAGTGGTAGCCTATCGAGAGTTTCATGACTTTAGGATTGTCCAGACTTCTAATGATGGGGAGATTAGTATCAATATCCCCCCTGATATTACGCTGTGTGATGCGTGTAGAGAGGAACTCTTTGACCCCACCAATCGACGATATGGATATCCATTTATCACCTGTACCAATTGTGGTGTACGCTACTCTATTATCTACGATTTGCCGTATGATAGAGTCCATACCTCTATGCGTCTGTTTCCGATGTGTGATGCGTGTCAAGAGGAGTACACTAATCCACTCAATCGACGATACCATACGCAGCCCATAGGGTGTTGGGAGTGTGGTGTAACGCTCAAACTGATGGGGAAAGGTATCTCTACACCCATAGAGAACCCAACCATAGAGGAGATTGTGCAACTACTCTACGATGGAAATATTGTAGCGATCAAAGGGGTAGGGGGGTATCATCTGGTCTGTGATGCGACCAATAAAGAGGCGATTGCTAGATTAAGAGAGCGAAAACAGCGTCCAACCAAACCCTTTGCGGTGATGACCAAAGATATCGAGATGGCAAAATCTATGGCATATATAGATCCCAAAGAGGAGGCGTTGTTGACCTCCAAAGAGCGACCCATCGTGCTATTGAGAGCTAAAAAAAGCGATGAGTCAATCGCTCCCAATCTCTCTTATATCGGTATACTCTTGCCCTATACACCGCTACATCTCTTGATACTAGAGCAGTTCAATCGTCCACTCATCGCAACGAGTGCAAATCTCTCAGGTGAACCCATTGCGACGACTTATGAGGGTATCCAAAAGCTCTCTAGGGTATATGACTATGTGGTTGAACACACACGAGAGATTGTGAATGGGTGTGATGATAGTGTCGTGATGGTTGTCCAAAATCAACTCGTTACACTACGGTTGGCGAGGGGCTATACCCCTATCGAGATAAAACTACCCGTTACTTTGGATAAGAGGACTATCGCAGTAGGGGCAAATCAGAAAAATACCGTAGCGATGGGGTGGGATAATCGTGTGGTACTCTCTCCTTATATTGGAGATTTGGAGGGGATTGATTCGATTGCCTATTTCAAAGATACGATTGAGAGGCTTCAACGCATCTATCGATTTACCCCAGAGGTGGTTGTCTCTGATAGGCATCCCGCGTATGAGAGTACAAAGTATGCTCAAAGTCTTGGGCTACCTCACAGCATGGTACAGCACCACTATGCACATATTTTGGGGGTGATGGCAGAACGAGGGATTACCCAAACGGTTTTTGGGGTAGCCTTTGATGGGACAGGTTTGGGAGAGGATGGTCATCTATGGGGTGGAGAGTTTCTACTCTGTGACTATACGCACTATAGACGCGTGGCACATCTAGACTATTTTCGCCTTTTGGGTGCGACCAAAGCGATTAAAGAACCACGAAGGGTGGCGTTGAGTCTACTGTTTGAGATCTATGGAGAGAAGGTATTTGAGCTAGACACCCCAACGGTTCAAGCTTTTTCAACTAGTCAGATGAAGAGTCTCTACCTGATGTGGGAAAAGGGGTTGAATGCACCCTTGAGTTCCTCTATGGGACGACTCTTTGATGCAGTGGCTTCTCTGAGAGGTATCTGTCAGGTGATGCACTTTGAGGGGGAGAGTGGTATGCTCCTTGAAGCCTATTACGATAGCCGTGTGGTAGGGGATTACCCTTTTGAGTATCACGAGGGGAGGATAGACCTCTATCCTATGCTTGTGGAGTTGGTAGCTGAGTCTGATACGACTATTGCGGTATCGAAGTTTTTTCATACCTTAGTGCAGGTCATTGTAGCGGTGTATGCTCCTTACCAGAGTTTTCCTTTGGTACTTACGGGAGGGGTATTTCAAAATAGGGTACTTTTGAGCTTGGTATTGGAGCAGTTTCCTCAAGCACTTATCCCTCATACCATACCACCCAATGATGGGGGGATAGCGTTGGGGCAGATAGTCTACCAAGCCTCCTCTTCCAAAAGCTCTCTTTGTCTTTAAAATAGTCAAAAAAAGAGGCTATTTAATATAAGCTTCATCTTGAAAAGATACAATAATGAATAATCATTCAGTTTTAAGGAGTTAGGATGGAGTTATCCCTTTTGGTTATCTTCTGGTATGGCATATTACACGCATTTGGTCCTGATCATCTCACTGCAATAGCAGACTTTTCTATCGGTAAAGATAAGCAAAAAACCCTACTCATTACAACCCTGTTTGCCATAGGACATGGGGTGAGTCTTTTTCTCTTTGCCAAACTCTTACAGACCATCGAGATTAGTGATGAGGTGTTGGGGTATGGGGATCTTATCTCTGCTACGGTGATTATCGTGATGGGACTCTATCTACTCTTTTTGGTCTCTACCGATCGCATTCAGCTCAAAACCCACTGGCATGAGGGCAAAGAGCATACCCATATCTGGTTTGGTAAGTCGCATGACCATCAGGAGAGTGTAGCCCAAAGCTCCTCCTTTACGATGGGGCTACTGATGGGAGCAGGAGGGGTTAGAGGGATGCTTATCACCCTTGGAGCAGTAGGGAGTGGTTGTGTCGATCTCTGGATGGTAGGAGCATTTACCGCAGGGGTGATGCTGATTTTTGTAGGGTTTGGTCTGGTCATACTCTACCTCAATCAACACCTCTTGGGGAGTGTCAAAAATGTGCGATACGCCTTTAGTGTTGCAGGGGTTGTCTCACTCATCGTGGGAACCAATATTTTATTAGGATAGGAGAAGATAATGTGTCAAGATTGCGGATGTAGTATACGAGGAACAGAACACGAACATAGCCATACCGATGAGCAGAGCCATAGCCACCAACATGCTCACGAACACCTGCACCATAACCCACAGCTCAATGATGCCAAGACGATCTCTGTCATACAGAAGATACTCGACAAGAACGACCATGAAGCCGATCACAATCGCAGTCACCTTGAAGCCAAGGGGGTACTAGGTATCAATCTGATGTCAAGTCCTGGTTCAGGGAAGACGACGCTTTTGGAGTATTTGGCAGATGTGGCACCATTTCGTTTTGGTGTGATTGAGGGGGATTTGGAGACTGAGCGAGATGCCAACCGCCTCAGAGCCAAAGGGATACCTGCCCAACAGATACAGACAGGTACGGCGTGTCACTTAGATGCCTTTATGGTACATAAGGGGCTACATGGTATGCCACTAGATACACTAGATGTCTGCTTTGTTGAGAATGTTGGTAACCTCGTCTGCCCCGCAAGCTACGATGTCGGCACCCATCTCAATATCGTACTGGTCTCTGTCCCTGAGGGGGAGGATAAGATCGCCAAATACCCTGTGATGTTTCGTCAAGCTGATTTGATACTTATCACCAAGACGGATCTACTTCCACACTTTAAGTATGATATGGCTCAAGAGAGGGCCGATGCGAGACGCATCAAACCCAATGTCGATATCTTAGAGGTCAATATCAATGATATCGACTCGATCAAAGCGGTCTCTGACTGGATAGAGTTCAAACGAAAGATGAGGGGGTAGTATGTGTCTATCGATACCAAGTAGAGTAGTCAATGTGAGTGAGGATAGGACAATGTGTCGAGTCGATACGATGGGAGTCCAACGCGATGCCAATCTGATGATGATGGCAGAAGAGTCGATTGAGGTAGGGGATTATGTCTTGTTGCATATTGGGTTTGTGATGAATAAGATTGATGAGGCAGAGGCGTTGGCATCGATTGAAACCTATCGTGAGATTTTGGAGCTGATGGATGAGGAGGAACGCCGTCAAGCCATTTTAGATGATGACCATTGTGAAAACAGATGAAAGCGTTAGAACTCAAAAATCTATATGATGATTTTCGTGATGGCAAGACGATCCAAGCCTATGCCAAACGCATCGCAGCGGATGCTAAGAAGCTAAAGCGACCCATCAATATCATGGAGGTGTGTGGTGGGCATACCCATACGATTATGAAGTTTGGATTGCCACAGCTGTTGCCTGAGACGATCAACTTTATCCATGGTCCAGGGTGTCCTGTCTGTATCATGCCCAAAGAACGCATCGACCACGCCTATCTCTTGGCAATGCAACCTGAGGTGATACTCGTCACCCTTGGAGATATGATTAAAGTCCCAGGGAGTCGAGGGAGTCTACAAGATGCCCGAGCCAAAGGGGCGGATGTACGGTTTGTCTACTCTCCTATGGAGTGTATCGCTATAGCCCAAGCCCACCCTGATAAAAAGATTATCTTTTTTGCGATAGGGTTTGAGACGACCACCCCGATGAGTGCGGTCTTGATCGATCAAGTGATAGCCCTCAATATCCCTAATATCCTCTTCCATATCAACCATGTCACCGTCCCTGAGGTGATGGTAGAGCTGATTGATAGTCGTGATGTCCATGTCGATAGCTACAACAACCAGATCGACGCATTTTTGGGACCGAGTCATGTGAGTGTGATTAGTGGCTCTAAGATCTATGAGAAGTTCCCCAAAGCCTATGGTAGACCTGTGGTGGTGACAGGGTTTGAACCTGTCGATGCGATGGAGGGGATTAGTATGATTGTCAAGCAGTTCATTGAGGAGCGGTGTGAGCTAGAGATACAGTACAAACGGGTGGTTAGCTACGAGGGCAACCTCAAAGCACAAGCCCTTATCGAAAAATATTTTGAAAAAGTGAGTCTCTTTCGGTGGCGTGGATTAGGCAATGTACCTGATAGTGGATTGAAGTTGCGTGAGGCGTTTGATGCCTATAATGCAGAGGTCATCTACCGAGATATCTTACCCATTGCTCAGATAGAGGATCACCAGCTCTGTATCTGTGGGGATATCTTGAGAGGGATAGCCAAGCCACCAGAGTGTACGATATTTGGAACAGCGTGCCGACCCAATAGCCCCGTGGGGAGTTGTATGGTCAGCAGTGAAGGGGCGTGCAGTGCCTACTATAAATATGGAAACCTATTATGACAAAAACCGTAACCTTAGCCCACGGAAATGGTGGAGAAGAGAATAGTGAACTTATCTCAAAGATATTCTACAAACACTTTGCCAATGAGATACTCCAAAAGAGTGAAGATAGTGCCATCATTGAGCAGGGCAGATTAGCGATGAGTACCGATAGCTTTACGGTAAGTCCGCTCTTTTTTAGTGGAGGGGATATCGGTAAGCTTGCAATCTGTGGTACCTGTAATGACTTGGCTATGATGGGTGCCAAACCCAAGTACCTCACCTGTAGTGTCATTATCGAAGAGGGGTTTGAGACACGAGAGCTAGAGAAGATTGTACGAAGTATGAAAAAAGAGCTAGCGATCAATGGGGCAATAGTGGTGAGTGGAGATACCAAAGTCGTCCCCAAAGGGGCGGTGGACAAGCTCTTTATCAACACCACAGGGATAGGAGAGGTGGCGTATCAGGGGATTAGCTCTCACCATCTCCAAGAGGGGATGCGTATCTTGGTGAGCCGTGATGTCGGAAGCCACGGGGCGACCATCTTCTCTGCACGAGAGGGGATAGCACTAGAGAGTGACCTACAAACAGACTGTGCCTCCCTCTACCCTGAAGTCAAGGCATTGATAGATAGTGGTATCGAGATTATCGCCCTGCGTGATGCCACCCGTGGAGGAGTCTCCGCCGTACTCAATGAGTGGGCAAACGCCTCCTCGGTCTGTATCGAGATAGAGGAGGAGCGGATACCCGTCCAAGAGAGTGTCCAAGGTATCTGCGAGATGTTGGGGTTTGAAGCGATGGATTTAGCCAATGAGGGGACATTTGTCTTGGCTGTGCCTAAGTGTGATGAGGTGCGGGCTTTAGAGGTTTTGAAGCAGACCCATCAGAGTGCTGAGTCTATCGGTCGTGTCTCTATGGTATATGAAGGCAAGGTTGTCTTAAAGAGTTCTTGGGGAACAAAGCGATTTTTGGACTTGCCTACTGGGGAGTTGTTGCCTAGGATTTGTTAAGTTTAGATAAATATGCTATTGTATGTATAGAAGTATATGTACAAAGGAGCTATGATGACGATACGAAAGAATTTTTTATTTGAGCAGAAGGTAGCTGAACATCTTGCTGAGATTGCAAAGCTAGAAGGCAAAACACAGACACAGATTGCACAAGAGGCGATTGAAGCACGCTACAAACAGATAAGTATTAACCATAAGTTGGCGATGTTAGAGGAGATTAATGACTCTTTGCATGGGAGGTTGACAAATATTGAGGCTAAGAGATCACGCCTAGAGCATACAATGGAAAAATATGGAAAGTAAGCTCTATATTGATACCAATATCTTTATT